>Ga0169931_10003184_pt1 | contig 26264 bp, 18 predicted proteins | sample Kivu_15m_20L_FD_129675 | JGI IMG/M metagenome (GOLD analysis project Ga0169931, IMG submission 129675) | Freshwater microbial communities from Lake Kivu, Western Province, Rwanda to study Microbial Dark Matter (Phase II) - Kivu_15m_20L... | ecosystem: Environmental > Aquatic > Freshwater > Lake...
CTTTGAAACGCGTGCGATCCACGTCGGCCAGGACTATCGCAGCGAAACCGGCGCAGTGATTCCGCCGATCTACATGACTTCCACGTTCGAGACCGGCAATCCCACCGGCTTCGATTACACCCGCAGCGGCAATCCGAACTTCCGCAACCTGCAATGCACGCTCGCCAGCCTGGAGAACGCGAAACACTGCACCATCTTCGCCAGCGGCCTCAGCGCCATCAGCGCCATCCTGTTTTCGCTCAAAGCGGGGGATGTGATCCTCTCCGAGCAGCAGATCTACGGCTGCACCTACCGCATATTTGAAAAAGTGCTGCGCCGCTTCGGCGTCACCATCAAATACGCCAATCTCGCCAACGTGGAGAACCACGATCTCATCACGCGGCTCAAACCCGCGCTGGTTTGGCTCGAATCGCCGACGAATCCGCTGCTGAAGATCCTCGACATCAAAGCCATCAGCGATGTGGCGCACAAGGTCGGCAGCGTCGTCGCCGTCGATAACACCTTCGCCTCCAGCCTGCTCCAGCAACCGCTCGATCTCGGTGCCGACCTCTCGCTGCTCAGCACCACGAAGTACACCAACGGCCACAGCGACAGCCTCGGCGGCGCGGTTTGCAGCAATTCCGACGAGTGGCAGGAAAAAATGATCTTTGCGCAAAAGGCCATCGGCTTGCAGCCCAGCCCCTTCGACGCCTGGCTCACCTCTCGTGGCGCGAAAACCGAGGCCGTGCGCATGGAGCGCCATTGCGCCAACGCCCTCGAACTCGCGAAGCGGCTGGAGGAACGCAAGGGCCGCAAAGGACGCAAAAGCGTCCGCAGCGTGAACTACCCCTTCCTGCCGAGCCATCCGCAGTACAAGCTCGCCAAAAAGCAGATGAAGGCCGGCGGCGGCATGCTCCTCGCCGACTTCGGCCTCAGCTACGGCGACACCCTCGCCTTCATCCGCCGTTTGCGCCTTTTCACGCAGGCTGAAAGCCTCGGCGGCATCGAAAGCCTCGTCGCCCATCCCGCCAGCATGACCCACGCCTCGATTCCGAAGGAAACTCGCGAAGCTGCCGGCGTCACCGACGGTCTCGTCCGGTTCTCCGTCGGCATCGAACACGTCGAGGACCTGTGGGCGGACATTGATGGGGCGTTGAAGAAGTGACCTTCAGCCATGGCCAAGTTTTACTTCATGGATCGGGAGTTCTCCGGGTCTCATTTCAACAAGATCGGCAGCGCTGCGATCTGGGAAAACAGTGAGGTCGAACTCGATTACTCTTGGGAGTGGTTTTATGACTTTTTCTTCATCACAGAACCAGGAGGATGGGGTTCTGATGAGTCCTCCTGCCTGCGCAGCCATTTGCTCAACATGGCGGCCACATATTGCAAATACCATGATGTCATACTGAAAAAAGCAGCGTTGGAAGAGACGGACATACAGGAGGCCATCACTCAACTGCTTGAGATGGTGGAAGCAAGCAGAGGTCATCTTGTCAGTTTTTGGACCTTTGGGGACGAGTCAAACAAGAAAGATCTCGATAAAGAACGTGCTGCGCTGCCTTCCGAGGAACAAATGGCAAAAGTGCTGACACTACCCCATGTGGAATATCGCATGCGAAGGGTCATGCCAGAGTACTTGGTGATGGACGAAAAGATGGCGCTGAAGCGTTACCGCAACGAACTGGCAGACTTCAATCGTCGAAAGAAACAGGCTCAAAAAAACCAGCAACGGGAGTCTGCAACGGGCACGCCCTCGTAGAAGCGAGCACTTCTCTCATGAATTTTGTATTCCCGTTGCCTGCCGCTGAGGTGTGAAGAAAAGTGCCCGCCGCGAATGACCGACCTTTTCAAGCACCCTCTCTGCCATGCCGAAGACCTCGGCAAGGCGATCCCTGATCATGAACTCGGCGTGTCCGTGTGTCTGCCGCTGTGGAAACATGTGGTCGGTTACGAAGAGGGCGATCAGGAGATCGTTTCAAAGTTCAAATCTGGCTATCCGCGCTTCTGCTGCCCGCCGGCCATCACGCGCCTGTTTGCCGCTGCCGAAAAGGAATTCGCAGGCGCAGGCGAGCGCTGCCTCGTGTTTCCACGCGTCGTGCATGCGGAGCGCTGCGTGAAGTTCATCGAAACCGGCCGTGCGATTGAATGGACCGCGCATCAGCTCGGCGTCGCCGTGTTTCCAGCGGACAGCTATGTGAAGGCGCGCAAATTCTGGCGTTTCTGCGGCGAATGCGTGAGCACACGGCAGGCCTGCGATGCTTTGGGCGAACACCAAAGCACCGCGACCGCCGAAGACGGAAAAGCAGCGAACCGCATCATCCGCGAACGCATCGCGCAACTGGCCGGACAGCAGCCGGAGGACGTGTTTTTGTTTCCCTCCGGCATGGCGGCGAATTTTGCGGTGCAGCGCATGCTCATGCATCTTTTCCCCGGCCGTAAAACCGCGCAGCTCGACTTTCCCTATGTGGATGTGCTGAAGTTGCAGCAGTTCTTCGGCAGTGGCGCCCACTTCCTGCCGCTGATCAAAGACAGCGAGTATGACGAACTGCGCACGCTGCTGCAAAACGAGCCGCTGGCTGGCCTCTTCTGCGAGGCACCGAGCAATCCCCTGCTCCGCTGTGTCGATTTCGAGCGCCTGCTGGCCATCCGTGCCGCCGCGCAGCCGAGCGTGCCGATCATCGTCGATGACACCATCTCCACCGTCACCCATGCAAACGCGCATCGCGTCGCCGATGTCGTCACCACGAGCCTGACGAAGAGTTTTTCCGGCGCGGGCGATGTTCTCGCTGGCAGCGTCGTGTTGAACCGCCAATCACCGCATCACGCGGCCTTCTCCGCCTTCTTGACCGCGCACGCCGATCACGAACTTTGGCGCGGCGATGCCGTGGCGCTTGAACTCAACAGCCGCGACTTCGAGCTACGTGCCGTCACCATGAGCCGCAATGCGCAGGCGCTCGCCGATCATCTGCGCTCGCATCCCAAGGTGGATCGCGTGTGGCATGCGGCCACCGAAGGCGGACGCGGCTATGAATTCATCCGCCGCGAGCACGGCGGCTATGGCTGCTTGTTCTCCTTCACGCTCAAAGACCCCGCACAGACGAGCGCGAAGTTCTACGACGCCCTACGGGTGTCCAAGGGCCCCAGCCTCGGCACGAACTTCACCCTCGTGTGCCCCTACACGCTGCTCGCGCATTACGACGAGCTCGAGTGGGTCGAAAGCGTCGGCGTCAGCCGCTGGCTCATCCGCGTGTCCGCTGGCTTGGAAGACACCCAGGAACTGATTGCGCGATTTGATGAGGCGCTGGCGGCTTGAGTCGATTCGATTGGTCATCGAATCGGTTTGGGACGTTCGGCTTCGATTGCCAATCGAAGCTACTTCTTCTCCAGCCTCACATAATCGAGTCCGACCATGTTCGAAGGCACGGCATCCGGGTTCGGCGGCGCAAGGGTGAAGGTCAGCTTGTGTTCACCTGCGGTGAGTTCATGCGTGCCCCACTCCTTTTCACCCGTGTGGATGACCTTCGGTGAGTTGTAGCCATCAAAAGAGGACGCCACAGGCTTCCCATCGAGCGTGATGCTCACCACGCCGTAATCACGCGCCATCGTCAACGCGCCGTAAAGCGTGTACTTGCCCGCTTCCTTGACCGGAATGGCCAGCGTGAGCTTTTGATCCGGCTTCCCGCCCGTCCACCAGAGTTGCGAGGCGCCACTCCACTCGCCACCAAAGCCGCCCATGCCTTGCTTGCCCGTTTTGCCGCCGGTGATTTCGAGGATTTTGAGCGATTCGCCTTCGAGCGCGCCTGGCACAGTAGGCGCACTCGCCAGAGTGCGGGGATCCCGCGTCTTGGCAGACGCGCCTACACCACTCTGCAGATACTTCACGAGATCGACCACCATCTCGGGCTGCAAGGCATCAAACAGCCCTTCCGGCATGGTGCTGAGCTTCGACACCTCGCGTTTCGCGATGTCCGCCTGCGGCAGCGTGAACTCGACACCGCCCATCATGGCGATCTTCACGGCGGCGGGGTTTTCTTCTTTGATGACGCCGCTCATGACGCGACCGTCCTTCATGGTGAAGAGATTGAGCTGGTAGGCCTTGCCGATCACGGCGTTGGGATCGAGCACGTTTTCGAGCAGGTAGTTCAAATCGGCGCGATTGCTGCCGGTGATGTCGGGGCCGACGTTCTGGCCTTCGCCGAAGAGTTTGTGGCATTGGCCGCAGGTGGCGGTGTAGAGCATCTTGCCCTTTGCGAGGTCGCCTTGGGCCAGTTTGGCGGGCGTGAGGAGGTCGCGATACTTTTTCGTGCGTTCGGCGAGGTCGGCTTTCGGCGCGTTGACATCGCCCCAGGCGGATTTGATGAGGGCATTGATCTCCGCGTCATCGAAGGCGGTGAGCTGGCGCACCAAAAACGGCGAAAGAGCCGTCGCAGGCACGGTTTTGGCCTCCACAGCCTTCAGCAGGGCTTTCGCGCCTTCCTTGGTCGAGGCGAGCGTGTTCACCGCATCGGGGAGTTCGTTCGCGGAGAGCTTTGGCAGTGCCGCGCCGAGGATTTTTGGCGTTTCGGCATCTTTGAGCGAGGCGAGCGCCTGAATTGCCTTTCGACGCAGCGAGGCCGGTGCGTCGTTTTGGATGAGTTGGAGCAGGGTTTTGGCCGTGGAGGCGTCTTTGGCCTGCAGGAGCACGTTGAGGGCGTTTTCGCGTTCGCTGGTCCGAGCGCTCGCGGCGGCGAGAAGGTCGCGATAGGTCGCCAGAGCCGTTTCGATGCCCATCGAGGCTTCGAGTTCGAGCAAAGTAGCTGCGGCTTTAGCCGCATTCTCTGATTCGGCTGAAGCCGAAGCTACTTTCTGCCGCAGCGCGTCCCAGCCATCCGGTTTGGTGATTTTGTGACCATTTCGTGCCGCGAGCACCACCGCATTCAGCAAATCGAGCTTCAAAACGGCATCCGGCGTCTCCGCAGCCAGTTTCAGCAAGCTTGTGCGTCCCGCGTCATCCGACGAGAGGCGTCGATAGATGAACCCGGTGACCTTCGGCATCTTCGACACCTTCGCGAGCTGCATCCCCACCGCCGGGTCCGCCGCCACCACCGGCTCGATGCCATACCAGATGAGCAACGGGATCATCGGATCGTCCTTGTCCTCGCCATGCTTGAGGAGCGCGGTGGCGAGGTCTTTGCGTTGGTCTTGTGGAAGACGCTGGAGCGCGGAGGCGAGTTCGCGGCGGACGATAGGTTCTTTGTCCGCAGCCGAAGTCTTCGACAACGCTGACAGAACTTCCTCGGCACCATGAATTGCTGGCACTGCTTTGACTTGATCGACAGACGTGCGAATCGCCCACACTCGCTCTGCCGGTATTCCTACATCCGGAACTGGCAGCCCAAGTCTACTTTGTCTTGGGTTGTCTTTCCCCGCTGCACTAATGACTGACGCCTGCGCCCACCCCCATCTGAGACTGTTATACGAGCTCCACTCCCGAGAGGCTGACAGCGTGCCCACCACACTGGTCATCTTATCGACAAGATTTGAATTGTTTTCGGCTTTCTCCATCAGCACCCGCCTCGCCATCCGCGATTCCCACTCGTTCTCCGTCTGCACCGCGAGTTTCGCGAGCGCTTCATCGCTTTCCTTCCCGAGATCACCCTTCCAAGGTTTCCATCCATCGTAGCTGATGCGGTAGAGCCGCCCATTGCTGCGATCCCAGTGCTCCACGGCTCCGCTGCCGCGGTGGCAGATTTGCTGGTCGCTCCAGTCGCTGACGTAGAGGGCGCCATCGGGGCCGACCTTCTGCGTGACGGGGATGAAGTGCATGTCGTTGGCACGGAGGAAGTCGGCGGCGTGTTTGCCGATGTAGGTGCTGGCGTGCAGGTCGGTGTAGTTGGCGACGAGGCGATGGCCGTGGAGGTTGCCGAAGAGGAGCTGGTTGCGATACGTCGGCGGGAAGAGGCTGCTCTGGTAGATGGCGAGGCCGCAGTGCGCGTGGCCGCCGCCGAGCGCGTTGGTGTCGTTGTTCATCACGCCTGCGCCGGTCGTTTTGTCGAAGGTGACGTCGGGTCGCGGATTGCCGGCGTAGTGCGCGTGATCGGCGATGGTCTTGATGTCGTCGTAAGTGTGCGCGTTGAAGTGCTGCCCGGCCTGCCGCTGATAGCGTCCGCCAGGGACGATGTGGTAGAGATGCGGAATGACGCACGCGGTGACGAACCACTCGCCATGCTGGTCGTAATCGAGCCCCCACGGGTTGCTGGTGCCATGCGCGAAGACCTCAAACTCATGCCGCACAGGATGATAACGCCACACGCCGGCATTGATGGGCTCGCGCTGGTCATCCGGCGTGCCCGGCTTGCCGACGCGACTGTGCGTGAAGACGCCATGGCAGCCATACAGCCAGCCGTCCGGGCCCCAGATGAAGGAGTTGAGCGTTTCGTGGGTGTCCTGGGTGCCCCAGCCGTCGAGGAGGATGTGGGCCTGGAAAGTGAGGCCGGGGACTTTCGAATAGGTCTTATAGGTCTCATTCGACGTATCGGACTTATTTAGGGGCACGGTGCTGTCGCCATCACGTGGAATAAACATGAGGTAGGGAGCCGCCCCCACCCACACACCGCCAAAGCCCAGCTCGATGCCGCTGACGAGATTCAGACCTTCGCAGAAGATTTTCTTCGTCTCGAAGGTGCCGTCGCCGTCTTTGTCTTCAAGGATTTTGATGCGGTCCTGGCCTTTCCCGACTTCGCGGGGCTGCGGGTAGCTGTTTCCTTCCACGACCCAGATGCGGCCGCGTTCGTCGAAGGTGAAGGCCATCGGCTGCACGAGGTCCGGCTCCGCGGCGATGAGCTCGGCTTTGAAGCCGCCGGGGAGCTGCATGAGGTCCAATGCACGTGGTTTACTGGAAACCCAACGAACACCGGCGTCGTTCGTCAAATCGTCCTTGAGGCGATTTATAGTTTCTTCAGAAAGCTCAGATGAAGGAGTAATGTTGACCACAAGGTCAGGAATCTGAAGTGCTGCTGATCTGATTCGCTGCATCATATCTGCCTTTGTGAGGCGATGCCCTTTGATTTCAAATTCTCCAGCTGACAGGACCTTGATGTCCATTCTCATCTCTGCTGCCACAGTCCCCTTGGCATACTCAGCCTGCGGTTTGAGCGCGGGGCCGTAGAGCTTCTTCGGCGAGAGGTCGGCGGTGGTGTCCTTCCGCTCCTGCGTGAGGATGAAGACGCCCGCTTTGTTGCCGACGACGATGTCGGGCAGCTTGTCGCCATTCACATCGCCGACCTGCACATCAACGCCGACGCCGGTGTTTGCGTCGATGAGATGCGGCACGAAATCGACGCCGCCCTTGCCGTCGCGCTTCGTTTGATACCAGTAGATGACCCGATGGCCGCGCTCGTTGGGATCATGGCCGTTGTGTGCCCAGTAGCGCTTGCCGGTGACGATGTCCTGCACGCCATCGCCGTCGATGTCGGCGAGGAACGCGGCGTGCGGCTGGGAGAAGACGATGCCGTAGTCGTTGTCCTGCGGCTGCTCGCTGGCGAGCATGACGCGGGTCCAGTTCGCGGCTCCTGGTTCTTTGTTCTTGGTTTGAAGGAAGACGGCGACGCCATAGCGATGCGCAGCGAGGCTGGTGAAGACGTCGTTCGTGCCGTTGCCATCAAAATCATACGCGAACATCTGCGCACCTCCGCCGACACCGGCGGCGAAGTTGTGCTGCTGCCAGGTAGCTTGGCTCTCCAGAGCCGAGTTCTGGGAGCTTGGCGAGGAGCTAGGGAAGTTCGACTCGGCTTTGGAAAGCCGAGCTACGTCGGGCGCTTCCCACCAGCGCCGCGCTTCGAGGAGATCGAGCTTCCCGTCGCCGTTCACGTCGCCAACGCCGAGGCCGTGAGTGAATTTCGCCACCTTCAAATTATCGGTGACGGCAACGAAGGGCCATTTCTCGGTCGGTTTGGCCCAGTTCGGCGCGAACCAGCCGAACTTGCCGCCGGTGCTGCACACGATCTCCGGTTTGCCGTCGCCGGTGATGTCGGTGAAGACGGGTGATTCGTTGTCCACCACGTCGGCGACGAGGTGCATGGGCCACGGTTTGGCATCATGCGTGCCGGGATTCAGGTAAAGCCGCGCTTCCTTGCCGGGGAAGCCGAGGATGAGGATGTCGTTCTTCTTGTCGGCGTCGAAATCGTGGACGTAGGCGAAGAAGTTGTTGCTGTAGCCATTGATGCTGAAGATTTTCGGCTCGTAGTAGGCGTGCTTTTTCTCGAAGGCCGGCCCTTCCCACCAAAACGGACCCGCGACGACGTCCGGTTTGCCGTCGCCATTGATGTCGCCGATCGCGGCACCTTCGGAGTAAAAGTCACCGTGGAGCTGCTGGCGCTTCCAGGTGATCTGCGTGGCGGCGTGCAGGCTGGAGGCCGCGAGGAGGGCGAAGACGAGCGTTTTCATGGCTGGGGAAAAACCAACGCTACCAGAAAGCCGCGCTGGCAGACAAGTTTTATGCCGCATCGGCCATTGAGCGCTGTTTTTTCACCACAGAGGTCGCAGAGAGGCACAGAGGTTCAGATTCAGAACTCTGTGTTCCTTGGTGAACTCTGTGGTAGAAACAAAGCGCCTCCATTCATGCCCCCCGTCCTCATCCTCAGCGAAGAACCCATCCAGACCGCGCAGACCGTCTTCAAGGCGGGCGAGGGCGCGGAGGCGCAATTTGTTGGCGTGGTGCGCGGCGAGGAGGACGGGAAACCGATCTCCGGCATCGACTATAGCGCCTATCTGCCCATGGCGGAGAAAATGCTGCGCGAACTCGCCGAGCGTGGCGAACGTGAGCACGGCCCGCACCGGCTGTTCATCCAGCATCGCCTCGGCTTCGTGGCTGCGGAGCAGCCGAGCATCGTCATTCGCGTGCGCACGAAACACAGCGCGGAGTCCTTTGACCTGTGCCGATGGTACTTGAAGGAGATCAAGACCTGCGTGCCGATCTGGAAACGGGCGGTCTTTGCGCTTTGATGTTTCGTAACCTATTTCAATCCATTCTCCCACCATGCCCACCCCCGCTTTCCATTACCAGCCCCTCCTCGAACTCGGCACCGACGACACCGAATACCGCTTGCTGACCAAGGATCACGTCCGCGTCGAAAAACTGGGCGACAAGGAGATGCTTGTCGTCGATCCCGAGGCGCTCACGCTGCTCGCGAACCAGGCGTTTCATGACATCAACTTCTTCCTGCGCCCGAAGCACCTGAAGCAGGTCGCCGCCATCCTCGATGACAAGGAAGCGAGCGAAAACGACCGCATGGTGGCGCTCACGATGCTGAAGAATGCCGATGTGGCCTCCGCGGGCTTGCTGCCGTTCTGTCAGGACACCGGCACCTCGATCATCATGGGCAAAAAAGGCCAGCAGGTCTGGACCGGCGGCGGTGACGAGGCCGCGCTGTCGAAGGGCGTCTATCTCGCCTACACGGAGAACAACCTTCGATACTCGCAAAACGCCGCGCTGAATATGTTCGACGAAAAGAACACCGGCACCAACCTGCCCGCGCAGCTCGATTTGTATGCCACCGATGGCGACGCGTATAAGTTCCTCTTCATCGCCAAAGGCGGCGGTTCGGCGAACAAGGCCTTCCTGTATCAAGAAACACGCGCCGTGCTCAATCCGAAGAGCATCGTGAAGTTTTTGACCGACAAAATGGTCACGCTCGGCACCGCCGCGTGCCCGCCTTACCATCTGACCTTCGTCATCGGCGGCACCTCGGCCGAATCGACGATGAAACACGTCAAACTCGCCTCCACGAAGTATTACGACAACCTCCCCACCACCGGCAACGAGCACGGCCGCGCCTTCCGCGATGTCGGGCTCGAGGCGCAGATGCTCCAGGCCGCCCGCGAGTGCGGCATCGGCGCGCAGTTTGGCGGGAAATACTTCGCACTCGATGTGCGCATCATCCGCCTGCCGCGCCACGGCGCGTCACTGCCCATCGGCATCGGCGTTTCCTGCTCTGCCGATCGCCAGGCGAAGGGCAAGATCACGCGCGACGGCGTCTTCATCGAGAAGCTCGAAACGAACCCGCTGCAATACATCCCCGAGGAGCTGCGGCATCGCAAAGACACCAACGCCGTGCGCATCGACACAAACCGCCCCATGGCCGAGATCCGCGCCGAGCTGAGCAAGTATCCCACCACCACGCGCCTCCTCATCAACGGCCCCATCATCGTCGCCCGCGACATCGCGCATGCGAAGCTGAAGGAGATGCTCGATGCCGGCAAGCCGCTGCCCGATTACTTCAAAAACCACCCCGTCTATTACGCCGGCCCCGCCAAAACACCCGCCGGCATGCCCAGCGGCAGCTTCGGCCCCACCACCGCCGGTCGCATGGACAGCTACGTCGATCTCTTCCAAAGCCACGGCGGCAGCATGATCATGATCGCCAAAGGAAACCGCGGCCAGCAAGTCACCGACGCGTGCAAGAAGCACGGCGGCTTCTACCTCGGCAGCATCGGCGGCCCCGCCGCCATCCTCGCCAAGGAAAACATCAAGAAGGTCGAAGTCGTCGAGTTCCCCGAACTCGGCATGGAAGCCATCTGGAAGATCGAGGTGGAGGATTTCCCGGCGTTCATCCTCATCGACGACAAAGGGAACGACTTCTTCCAAAGCGTCGGGCCGGGGTGCTCGGTGAAGCATTGAGCCTCAGTAGTCGTAAGCCGACAAGATAGACTCCACTTTGTCGTCTTTGAAGAAGATGGAGAAAGTAGAGGGTGTCTGCGAAGCGTGCCTTGATTCGCGGGAACCGTATGAGTTGATGTAGAAGTAGTGGTCGATTCGATTGTCTCTGTTGTGCGGGGGTCCCAAAAGTTTCAACACGGTGCTGCGAGGCATATCTTTGGTGATTTTTGAGCGGATCACCTGATTCGGCCATTCAATGGCTTTGGGTCGGGTGGCGACCCGCCACACAGCCAGACCGATCATGGCGACAGTGCCGAACAAGATTAGTGCGGCAACGACCCGAAAAATAGGTTTCATAGTAGCCAAGCGAATAATCGTTACATAGGTGCTCCGTTGGATCGAACACAAGACGAATCACAAAACACGAGCCGGAGGCTCGAAAGAGAGAACTTGAGGCAGGTGCTCACGCCACCGCATTGATCCTGACTTCGAACACGGTTTCGTCGTCTTGTGAACGAACAAGGCTGAGCTGAGCGCCATTGGCGCGGGCGAGTTCGGTGGCGATGTTGAGGCCGAGGCCGAAGCCGTCGGTTTTGCGGGTGTGGGCGCTGTCGCCGCGGAAGAAGCGCTCAAAGAGACGCTGCTGGTTTTCCGCAGGGATGGCCGGGCCGGTGTTGGTGAAGATCAGAACGGCGATGTCATCCTGTCGGGCCAGCCGCAGGCTGACGCGGCCCGCCGGACGGTTGTATTTGATGGCGTTGCTGAGCAGGTTTTGCAGCACCTGACGGAAGAGCGCACGATCGGCAGAGACCTGAATGCAAGGCTCGATGTGGTGTTCCAGCGTGAGTCCAGCCTGCTCGCAGAGAATTTCACCGTCTTCGATCAAGCGCGTGAGATCGGCACTGAGGTCGTAGGTCTCTGCATGGATCGGCAGGCGGCCGGCATCGGCCTGGGAGAGCAGCAGAAGGCTCTGGGTGATTTGTTTGAGGCGGGTGGCTTCTTCAAAGAGCGACATGAAGCGCTCGTGCTCGGCGCTGCCAGGCGCGGCGTGACGCACGGCGTCGTCGAGCGTTGCGAGCATGATGGCGAGCGGTGTTTTGAGCTCGTGGGAGGCGTCGGCCGTGAAACGGACGGCCTGCTGGAAGCTGCCCTGGAGGCGTTCCATCATGCCATTGAGCACGTCGATCAGCTGAGCGAACTCGCGGTCGTCGTCGCGGTGGAGCTGGATACGCTCGGCGAGTTCGCTGGCGGTGAGTCGCTGTGCGGTGGTAACGACGCGTTCAAGCGGACGCATGGCGCGTTTGGAGGTCCAAAGAGCACCGAAACCGGCGAGGACGAGGCCCAAAGCACCGGCGCCGACATACCACCAAGCCATGCGGTTGATCTCGGCATAGAAATCGGTGAGGGAGAGGCCGATGAAGATGGTGTAGCTGGGGCTGCTGAAGGCACCGAAGCGCCAGTCGATGCCGCCGGAGCGAGCGGTGAAGGTGGAAGGCTCGCGCACCATGGGCATCTGCGGACGGAAGGGCATCGCGCCTCGTTCTTCCGACGCCGGCGGGACGAAATCCGGTGGTGTACCGAGAAGGTCGTCGAAATCGTCATTTTTGGGTGGAGGAGCGCGACGACGGGCACCGGGACGCGGCAGGCCAGAACCGGTCTCCAAAGGCGGCTGAAAACGGCTGTACTCGTCCGCTGTAGGGAAGCAACTGCGGAAGTACACATCGAGGTCCTTGGGCGCGTTCGGCGTGGCGAAGATGGTTCTGCCCTGAGCATGCTCCTGGACGACGAGCACGGCGTTGGTGGCACCACGATCCGGTGAGGTGCCGAAGACGAGATCGGCAATCATCTTGAACTCCTCGTCCGTGGTGTAGGGGTCGATGCGGCTCCAGATGCGCTGCGCTGGGGCGATGATGCGGTCATCGACGCTGCGCTCCAAGGTGCGGCTGGCATACCACCAAGCGGCGGAGCCGAATACGGCCACCAACGCACCGGCGACGAGCATCGTCTGCAAAGCGAGTCGAATGCGGAAGCTGCGGGTGTTGGCCGGTTCGCTCATGCGCGGTAAAGAAGGACAGGATGAATCTCACGCGGAGCATGCGGCCGCGCACGAAGATAAATCGCTTTTAATGATGCGGCGGGGCGGGGCTTCATGCGGGGGATTTCCAATACCCGCATGAACAACTCCCACACCGCCATGCACACCGCCCCCCATCCCGCCCCGAGCCACACCACGGACTCATCCTTTCAAACCAGTCCTGCGGCACTTTATCAGCGCCACTGGCATGCCTTGTGTGCCTTCGCAAGAGCCCGCGGCTGCGAGGCGCATGACGCCGAGGACGCGGTGCAGGAGCTGTTTGCCAAGCTGGTGGCACAAGGCCAGCATGAGCGGGCGGCGGGCATCCTGGATCATGGTGAGCAGGCGGCGTTTCTGTTTGCGCGGATGCGCACGCATCTGATCAAGCGCTGGCAACATCGCACACGGCAGCGGCGCGGCGGTGGGATGGTTTGTTTTTCGTTGAGCGATGAAAACGGTGAGAACATCGACGTGGCGGACACCCATGCGTCTCCTGACCGTGAGATGGACCGCGGTTGGGCGCAGGGCGTGATCGACCGCGCGCTGAATTGCATCCGCGTGGAGCTGCGCTCGCAGGGACACGATGATGTCTGGGGCTGCCTGGAGGAAAACATGAGCGGCACGACACGCGGGTCACGTGAACCCCAAAGCGGCGCACTGCGGACTGCACTGCATCGCGCGCGGCGGCGGCTGCGCATGCTCATCCAAGCGGAGTGCCACGAGGGCGCGAATGAGCTGCAAGCGGTGCTGGCGTAAGGAAGGAAGATTAGCGGAAAATGCCGCGCTTGGGCGGCTGGATGCTTTCCTGCTGCTTTTTCAGCTCTTCCTGGCGAAGTTTTTCAGCGGTGTCCTTATACCAAAGCGGGCCGTTGATCTTGAAGTTGTAAATGAGGTCGCGGAAGTCACTGCGCATTTGCGCATCGTTCATGAGCGCACCAAGGAGGCCTTTGCTAGAGCTGATGTTTGCGGCGGCGGCGGCGAAGCTGTCGGCGGCTTTTTTGATGGATTGAAGTGACTCGTCAGCGGTGGTCATCACTTTGTCGGCCTTGGCGATGGCGGGATCGAGCTTGTCGAACATGGGGCCGAGGCGCTTGCTGGATTCCTCGATGTTTTTGGAGGCGGCCTTGAAGCTGGTGGCGGCTTCTTTGAGCTCTGACAGCGCGGTCTTGAGGTTCTGGGCGTTTTCGTCGCCGAGGACCTTTTCATCGACGCGTTTGAGCGTGTTATTCAGGTGCTCCATGCCCTGGGTGAAGTTTTGCAGGGTGTTGTCAGAGAGGGCGCCTTTGTTGACCTTCACCATGGCCTCCTGCACCTCCTTGAGTGCAACACGAACGTCGTCGAGCACGACATCGACCTTTTCACCGACGGTTTTGGCGGTGCTTTGGAGATCGTTGAGGCTGCCAGACTTCTCGCCTTCGATGATTTTGTCATAATCATGCGGGAGGAAGACATCCGTGGCCTTGCCCGTGGGCTTGATCTCCACAAGTGCGTCACCCATGAGTCCGGCGGAGCCGATGGCAAAGGTGGCGTCGGCGGGGACCATGACGTCCTTGAAGAGCTCAAGGTCGATGATGACGCCGGTGAAGGTTTCGTTGAGCTGCGGTTTTTTGTCCACTTTGCCAACGCGGGAGCCGCCAAGGAAGACGGGGGAGCCCTCTTTGATGCCAGAGGCGTTCGGGAAGGCGACTCGAAGGGTGTAGGTGTCTTTGAAGACCTCACGCACGCGGCCGAATTGAAGAACTAAACCGCCGAGCATGAGGAGCCCGACGAAAATGAACAAGCCGACGAGCATCTCGGTTTTTTTGTCACTGTCGATCATAGGAGGAGAAAATGGCGTTGGAAACAGGAGGAACGTCAGCCGGTCACATCCGAGCGGCCGTTGATGAAATCCTGAACAATCGGGTCCGACGAGGCGCGAAGTTCGGCCGGGGTGCCGAGAAAGTGAATTTTGCCACGATAGAGCATGGCCACGCGGTCGGCGATCTTGAAAATGCTGCGCATGTCGTGCGTGACGATGATGGAGGTGACACCGTAGCGCTTCTGCATGCGGAGAATCATCTGATCGATGATGTCGGAGCCGATGGGATCGAGTCCAGAGTTCGGCTCGTCGTAGAGAATGCACTCGCTTCGCGTGATAATCGCCCGAGCGATGCCGGTGCGTTTGCGCATGCCGCCGGAGAGGCTGGTGGGGTATTTTTCGAGGTGTTCGCCGAGGTCCACGGCTTCAAGCGCCTCACGGACGCGGCGTTTGACCTCGGCCTTGTCACGCAGGCCGGTTTCCAACAGGGGGAACGCCACATTTTCCTCCACGGTCATGCGATCGAAAAGCGCGGCGCCTTGAAACAGCATGCTGACTTTTTGACGGATGGGCGCCATCTCGCGCTCTTTCAATTTGTTGACGTGCATGCCGGCGACGAAGACATCGCCTTCATCCGGCTGGATGAGGCCGATGATGTGCTTCATCGTGACGGTCTTCCCTTCGCCACTGGGGCCGATGATGCAGAGCGTCTCGCCGTGTTTGAGGGTGAGATCGATGCCGCAGAGGATTTCCTGCTTTCCGAAGCGCTTGTGGATGCCACGCAGTTCGATGAACGCCGCGGCGTTTGCATCGGGTGCAGTGCTGGGTGCTGAAGCGGCCATGGTCAGAGGGTGCCGATGGGATAGACGTAGTTCAGCGCGATCGAGAGGAAGAAATTCACGATCAGCAGCACCAAAGACGAGATGACCACCGCGCGCGTCGTGCCAGCACCGACGCCCACCGCGCCGTTTTCCGCCGCCAATCCCTGATGGCAGGCGATGAGGGTGATGAGCATGCCGAAGATGAAGCCTTTGATCATGCCAATCTTGAGATCATCCATGTTCGTGTGGTCCACCAGATGCGTCAGATACCATGCGGAGGGCATGTCGTAGCCCATGGATGTCACCACGTAGGAAGCGATCAGTCCGAAGGACACGCTCTCTGCCACAAGGAAGGGCATGGAGATCATCATCGCCAAAAACCGCGGCAACACGAGGTAATCCACCGGATGCACGCCCATGACGCGAAGCGCATCCACCTGCTCCGTGACTTTCATGGTGCCAATGTCGGCGGCCATCGCGGCTCCCACACGCCCCGCGACCATCAAACCGGCAAGCACCGGCCCCAGCTCACGGCAAAGGGCCACAGAAACCACCGCGCCGACGGAGGTCTCCATGCCGAAGTCCTTGAACTTGCCGTAGCTTTGAAACGTGAACACCGCACCCGTGAAAGCACCGGTGACAATGACCACCGCCTGCGAACCATAGCCGATGGCCACGACCTGCTGCGCCACGAGCTTCAAGCGCCACACTCCTGAACGCAGGGCGGTCATCAACTCCCGCGCCAAGGCGGAAAGCTGTCCGAGGTAGGTGAGAAAGTGGAGAAATGTGCGACCTGTGAAGATCAGCAGTCCTGCGGGGGCGTCCATCAGGCGGCATCATCGCATGTTGTGGCATGAAGGCAAATCACCATGCCGACACACGTTTCGCCTCAGGTCACAAAAAACCCCGTCGGACTTGTGTCCTGACGGGGTGGAAGTTGCGAACCGTGTTGGTGCCAAAGATCACTGCCCAGGCACGCGGAAGAGCTTGCCGGTGTAAGGGCATTTCACTTCCATGCCAACTGGCAGGCCGGTCACATCCACAAGCTGATGTTTGGCTGCATAGGGGCTGTTCACAAAACCAGGGCGACCGGCGATCGGCGAGCCGTAAGGCAGTTGAACGGAATCACTCGGCGCGGGAGTGACTTTTGGCTGTGTAGGGGCAGAAGGAGCAGGAGTGGTCATCGCGGCCACATTGCTGTTTGGAACCGGGGCAGTACGAGGGCGCTCAGACGAGGGCTTGGTGCGCTCGGATCCGGCCGAAGCCAGCGAAGAGGAGGATGCGGAAACGCCACCTGGAACCAAGAAAGGACGCTGGGTGTAGGGGCAGACCACTTTGGCACCTGCGGACATGCCGCGAACGTCCACGAGGCGGGGAGGATTGGTGAACGGCGTGCGCACATAGCCAGGAAGGTCAGGCACAGCGTGGGCCACCGGCATGGTGGAAGCGTTCAACATCGAAGGAGGCGGAGTTGACGGGCGGTCGGGCCCGACTAGCGCCGTGGAAGAGGCTGGCTGCGTGGCCGCGCTGTTTCGAGCGATCACTTGTGAGCTTGAGTTAATCCCCAAGGGCTTGCTGTCACTCGACAGGTAGCTGATGAGGCCACGAGTTTGGATTTCATTCCATGCCTGGCGTGGTGGCATGGCGCAGGATGCAAGCATGAGTGCTGCAAGACTGGCCGTGGCGAAACGAACCTTAGAATGAGGTGCTTGGGTCATACGCATGATCGGGCGGTTAATTTTGAATTAGCATTCTCATTTTAACGATCTTTTTAAATTATGCAACAACAAGGATGGTGATGGAAAGTAAAATATATCCGTAAATCCATAATTTCTGTATCCATGTTTGCCTTGTTTGCCCGCTCAAAGTGCGCTTTTTCGCGCCATGCAATGGACCATCATCACCATCGGCAAGCCTGGACATCCCTGGGTCAAAGATGCTTTGGAATTGTATTGGAAGCGCCTGCGACACTACGCGCGCTTTGAGCATGTGATGATCAAAGAAGGTCCGCTGGACAAAGTGGAGCACCAGATCCAAGCCGCCTGCGGAAAGGATTTATGCATTGTTCTCGATGAGCGCGGACGCTCCCTACGCAGCATGGAAATGGCGGACTGGATCGAACGCGAAGAGGTGTCTGGACGCAAAAGAGTCTGTTTGGTCGTTGGCGGAGCGGATGGGCACTCACCGGGCTTTCGTGGCAAGGCCCAGGTGTGCTGGTCACTCTCTCATTTGACCCTGCAACACGACATCGCCTTGATCGTCCTAGCGGAACAACTTTACCGGGCTTACTCCATCATGCGTGGCGAGCCCTATCATCGAGAATAGGCCTCAAAAGCATCCAGAATGATGGAGCTTGCCTCTAGGCGCGTTTATTGCTGATCTGCGACTCAATTCCCTGTTTTTTCGCCTTGTTGATAACTTGAGAAGAGCTAAATTTTAAATTTCTCAAATCATTCTCTCCGTGGCTTCCTCTGTCCTCAAAAACGTCATTCAACCCAAGGCGCAGACCTCGCCTTTGGAAAAAATGCGTGAGGAGGCCAAAGAACCCCGCACACCCTCTTCCGCGTCCTCATTCATAGGTTCCGCCTCACACGAGAGTTCCAGACATGAGCCGGAGGACATGGAGCTAGTCCTCGGGGTGCTGGTGGAAAACGCCCCGGTGGCGATGGCCATGTTTGACCGTGGGATGCGCTACATGCTGGCCAACCGGCAGTGGATTCATGAATTCGGCCTGCAGCAGGTGCAGCCGCTCGTCGGCCGCAGCCAGTATGAAATCTTCCCGGGGCTTCATCCCGGCTGGCGACAGGTGTATGAGAGGGCGCTGCAAGGGCACATCGTGCGTAGCGAGCACGATTCCCTCAACGGGCCGGATGGACGCCATCTCGTTTACCGTTGGGAAGTCCGCCCTTGGCGCAAGAAGCGTGACGCCTCGGTCGGCGGCCTGATGATCACCTGCGAGAAGTTCAGCGCCCCGCAGGACTCGCACCCGGACGAGCCTGGCAGCACGGCAGAAGTTCAAGACCACGCCTCCCCACAGCCTGCGAAAAAGACGCCGGCTCCTCTCGATTGCGCGCTGCCCATGCTCGTCCTGAACGCGCAAGGCGTCATTTTGCGTTCCAACGTCTCAGCGGCGCGCCTCACCCTAGACAAGGGCATTCAAGAGGGAGTCACCTGCTTCTGGGAGGTCTTTGGAGAAGGGCGCGATTTCGGAGCCTTGCGCCAGCAAACACTCGACGCTTTGACCACCGTTGCCGGTGCCACTGAGTCATCTCCTGCTTGCGTCATCACCCAGCAGGCCAGCTCCGACCAGCGCAAGCCCGTGCGCTGGCTTGTTTCCGCTCTGGAAAGCAAAGAGTCACAGATCTCCGGTCAGGAATTCATGCTGGTGGCGCTGCCAGCGCAGGCGGCCACAGAAGCCGTGACCCGCGTCACGTTTCAGATGCCCGTCCAGCCGCCTCCACCGCCTCCACCGCCCGCGCCGGTCGTGGGCGATGCTGCGATGCAGCGTATGCAGGGTGACCTGTTGCGCGCCCAGCAGGAGTTGCGCACGCTCACCGAGGCGCAGCACACGTTTGGCAGGCGCGAGTCACGTCTTCGCAGTTATCTTGAAGGGGTGCCCTGCGGCATCTTCGTCCTGGATGAGCGTGGCACGCCAATGTTTCAAAACGAAGGCCTCGCAAAGTTGCTGGGACGTCCGCTTGAAAAAGATCAAACCGTCGAAAGCTGGCTGGCGCACGCCTGTCCCACGGACGAGCACCGCGAGCAGGTGGTGCTCACCTGGCGCGAAAGCGTCTGGCGGCGTCAACTCACCCGCACCATTTCGCTCGCCACGGCGGACGGACTGCTCAAGGAGCTCGAATTCCATCCGGTCGCGCTGCCCGGAGGCGGACTTCTCGTCAGCATTCAGGACACCACCGAGCACACACGGCATGAGGAGCAGCTCCGGAGCATGGAGGCGAAGCTCCGCACGCTGCTGCAGGGCAGTCCGGTCGCCATTGTGCTCACGGACAAGACCGGTATCATTTTCGAAGTGAATCAGCATGCCGAGGCATTGCTCGGTCAGTCCAAGTCCGAGCTGCGCCGTTATCCTCTCGACGCGTGGCTCGACCCCGAGAGCGCCACCGCGCGTCGGGACGCCCTGCGTGCCTTGCAAAGCAGTGGCAAGCAAGCCGAGGCGCTCGGCGTTCGCATAAAACGCGCCGACAGCAGCTTCGCACGCGCCATTCTTCACCTCGCCACCGTCCCGGACGGCCAGGGAGAAACCCACTGCACGATTCACTACCTCCAGGAAGTCACAGAATCGGAATTCACTCCTGAGCCGCCGATGATGCCGGTGCCAGAACCGCAAATGACGGCCTTGCTCGCTTCCGCCGCGCAAGAATCTCCGGTCATCCTGCTCACCACCGATGCCAACGGACGTGTGCGCGCTTGGAGCGAGCATGCGCGGCAATTTTTCGATCTGGACGCGTCCGCCGCTATCGGACGTCCGCTGCATCAGTTCTTCCAGCCTTCAAATGCCACCGGTTTCTTCGCCGATCTCATGCAGCAGGCCGCAAACCCGCGGCAGTTCGTCCCGCATTCCTTCTTCGGTGGCAACGGCAAGCGCGGCGAAATCAAAATCAGCGCCCGCCTGCTCGACGATGGCGGCTTTGAGCTCGCAACGCTCCTCATCACCGATGTAGCAGCCGCGCCCGCGGTAGCGGCATCGTTGCGAACACCCACAGGATCGTTGAAGGCCGCCGTCCCGCTCGCTTTTCAAGTGGTGTCGCCGTCCAGCGATCGCTGGCCCGTAGTCGATCTTGAGCGTGAAAAGCTCCTGCTCACCGAGACGCATCACCGCATCAAGAATCATCTCCAGATCATCTCCAGTCTGCTGAACATGCAGATCAATGGCGTCAGCGATCAGGACGCCCGCAACGCCCTGCGCTCCAGCCAGAACCGCGTACGCGCCATCGCCGCGCTGCATCAGCATTTGTATCAGATCGCCCTTGGAAAAGGCGACACCTTCAGCGACTTCACCCGCGATCTCGTCGCGCACCTCCGCGAGTGCTACGAGACACCTCCCGGGCAGATCAGCGTGCGTTTGGAAATCCAGGAAGGCCCTGTGCAGCCGGAGTGGCTCATGCCGCTCGCCCTCACGTTGAACGAGGCGCTCTCCAACGCCTTCGAGCACGCCTATCCGCACGGACGCACGGGACAAATCTCCGCCGCGCTGCGCTACGCGCAATCCAGTGGCGAACTCGTCATCAGCGACGACGGCATCGGCCTTCCTGCCGATTTTCATCCTGGCGAAGGCACCGGTCTCGGCCTGAAAATCCTCGCCGTCTTTGCCGACCAGATGCGCGGCCAGCTCTTCGTGCAGGGCAGCCCCGATCAAGGCACGGAGATCAAGCTCCGCTTCCCGCTCGCCGCGACCGTCGGCTGAAGCCTTCGCATCTCTCCGCGACATTCCTTTTGCGCACAGGCCGCCTCGCCGTGAGAATCCTGCGTGTTCATCACACCCACGGCCGCCCTGCGTCTCCTTGCGTCCCTCACGCTGGGCACCGTCAGTATCTTCGCGCAGCCTGTCACCACACGCACCGACGATGTCGCGAAGCAGCTCAACGAATGGTTCGTCAACGGCTCCGCCGCCGGGCTCCAAGCCATCATGTATGAAAACCGCGACGGCCAGCACTCCCCGCTGAACACCGGCCAGTATCCTCTGCTGCAAGTCTTCAAAAGCACGGAGGCCGACAAAGGCGCCGCAATGCTACTCCGCGCCACACCCGTGCTCGGCAACTGCTCCATGGCCTCCGCTGCCACCCAGGCCGGCTGCCTGCCGCGCATGTACATGATGGATCCCGGCGGCAACCGCTTCCTCGCTCAGCAATATCTCTCCAACAACCTCTTCATCTATCCCGAGCATCAGGATCACGACATCGGTGCGAACGGCATCGGCGGCGGCTACGGCGATTTGTTCCCGCTCAACACCCCCTGCATGATCATTTCCCAGGGCTCGTCCTACACCGACCAGCCGTTTCTCCAGGCGTTGCTCTCCACCACCGCCGCCTTTCGTCCCGAGACGCAAAAAGCCCTCATCGAGAAGCGCCTCCTCTGCCCGACACTGCAATCCATCTTCCGCCAATCGAACAAGACTGTCGCAACGCCGGAGGATTACTTCACGGGCAAAGCTCATCCCGTCGTTTTTGACGGCTCGCAGATTGATGAGGCCAAAATGGTCCGCATCGCGCACGAGATGACCCCAGAGGGCATTCCTACGGTCGTCGCGATGCAGATCATCGAGGAAAGCCAGATTGAAGGAGGCAAAAACTACTTCGAAGCCGCTGGCAGTTATCCCTGGCAGCTTTCCGACACCCCCGTCTCCATCGCGCGCATTCTCCGCGGCAATGAAGCGGAGCACGGCATGCTCATCAGCCTCGAAAAAAGCCTCAACCCTGCCAAAGGCCCCGTGCAAGTGCGCGCCGCCATCCTCCAGGGGGATCCGCGCTTCGTCCGCATCGAAATCGGCGACGGCAAACCCTTCGTACGCCTCCGCGTCCGCTGGCAGCCGCCCATCATCACCACCACCGGCATCCGCAGCCATCGCATCGACATCGGCCTCTTCGCCGACAACGGCGCCAACATCAGCGCCCCCTCGATCATCAGCTTCTACATGCTGCCGAACGAAATGCACTTCTACGACGAGCAGGGCCGCGTCTCCGAAATCCATTATCATACCCACAATCCCGACCTCGGCCTGCCTGTGACCGAAACCGACAGCCGCTGGATCAAAATTCTCCTCGCCCTCAGCTTGAAGGACACCGACCTCTGCGGCCGCCTGCTCGACAAAATCCTCGCTCCCGTCGAGCGCGGTGCTCTGCAAAAGCAATACCTCGCGCTCAAGCCGCAGTCCGACGCCCTCGCCGCCGCCGAGCGTGACGAGAAACGCAAAGACGAGGCCGCGAAACTTCGCTCACAGCTCGGCGATGCCATTCGCGACGCTCTCGGCCAGCGTATCGGCGACGCGTCCGCGTCCACCGTTCGTGACATCATCCAAAAAGCCCTGCTAAGCATCGTCGGCTTCGATACTTTCTACCTCGGACTTCAGCGCGAACTCGACGCCCTCGCTTCGCGTTCCGCCAAATCATCCGCCGTCGCAGACGTCCGCGCCGAAGTCCACCGCCTCATCATGCAGGGTGTCCTCATCGAGCACGCCTCCGGCCAGATCGACACCATGGCCGCTCCCGACAAACTCTCCCTCGGCGAGCGCCACATGCTCCGCGGCCTCAATTTGACCCTCCTCAGCCAGGTTCTCTTCCCCGACATCCTCGAGCGCTCCACCGCACCCGCCTACGTCAGTCCGCGTCTCACCACACCGAAGCAATGGCGTGACGTCTATCGCTACGATCCCGACTCCGGCAAGCTCCTCGGCTGGATTCGTTATGAAAAGGGCCGCATCGCCAACTTCGATGCGGAAGGCCGCTTTCAGCCCGATGGTCCCAACGGAAAATCCGTCCCCGTCATCTACCTCAAGGACGACAACGGCACCCTCGCTTGGCAGCCGCAGGCAGAACCTGCCGTCGTCTCGCCAAAGCCAGCAACGAAGAGCGGGAACTGAGACTTGAGAGCCCCAAGACCTCAATCGTAACTCACGATGTCGTGCATCTTCCACGACATTGCGCCGCGTCCAGCGCCGCCATCACCCCACAGCCGCATCTCCATCACCTCCAGCGGCTCCAGCCACTCCACGGTCTTTTTCAATCCAGAAACATCCGTCCCTCCCTGACCTCGCACCACGGCAAACAGCCGCAAGAACTCCCGCAGCTTCGTAAAGCTCATCTTCACCCGCATCCCAGGCCACAAGGCAGAACCAGGCTGGCTTAGGTTCTTTTCAAATTGAGCCTGCTGCCCTCTCGACGTGCCCGCCATGAACCATTTCTCCGTCAGCGACACGCATGGCTTCAAATCCTCCGATTCAAACGGCAGCGGGTAACTGAAGCTCGTCACACGCTCACGCTCGCGCCTCATCGCCTGCGGTAGTTCCAGCGGCTGCGGAGTCGGAACGCTCTTCATCAGCCGTTGCAGCGCAGGCTCCATGTTCTGCCACGACAAGCCGATCAGTTCGCGATTCTTCATCTCATGCAGCAGCGCCACTCGTGGCAGCGGCACATCCTGACCGCCCGGCGGCAAACCCGGCAGCACCGGCATCTTGCCTCCGACATCCACGATGAAAGCACCATCAGCACCCAGCCCCTTCTGCCAGATCGTCTTCGTGCCGTCATACACATCCACCATCGCTGGCAAAATCGCCTGCTCCGCCATTTTCAAAACCTCAGCCGCATTCTCACCGCCCACGCCCGCCTGTACCAACTCCTTCGCCACCGCGTGCGCCGTTTTCATCCACGCTTCGAAATAGCCGCGCCCAGCACCGCTCGCGGTGCTCTGCCCGCTCACGCCAAGCACCACCGACTCGTCATCCAACAACGACGAGAAAGCCGAGGGCTTCGATAGCGCCGCCACGCTCGCCTCGCTCATGCCGCCCGCCCATTCCATCTGCAAACCGCCGTCCCACCACGCCACAAGAGCCCCGTTGCTGAAATCCGCGCGGTAACAAGCCCGCTCCGCCAGCGCCAGCTCCACCATCACCGGCTCCAGTCTCCGCGCCACGCCCGCAAACATCGCCTCCGACTGCAAACCCGCCAGCAAACCGCGCACCATCGGTTGAAATGGTTCGTCCGACTGCAACGCGTTCAAAAACACGCCGTCCCAGCAGGCGACCACACCGAGGCTCTTCTGCGCGTTCGCATCCAGCGCCCGCATCTCCGGCCGCGAAAGCACGGAATCCTCCACCGCGTTCGCCAGTCGCACCTGCTCCGTCGATTTGGCCACCGCCACATAAGCCCGCTCCTTCCCCAACCCTAGCGCGAGCACCCATTTTTTGCGTGCCAGCACATCCAATCCGCGCGCGACACGATCCCGCATCTCCGGCATCAATGGCACCGTCTTCGCTAACGACTCCATCCACTCACGCCGCCGCTCCACCGTTAAAATCGAGTCCATCGCCACCTCATGCACCGTGATCTGCTCGCCGTGCGTCGTGACGATGCGTGACTGTGGCGCATCTCCGAGCCATTCCGACAACCGCAGCTCGTTGCCCATCTTTTGCAGCACCTTCTCCGGCTCCGGTGATGCCACGCCGATCATCACCGGCGGCATTTCAAACCGCTCCAGCCACAAAATCAGCGCCTCCAGCACCTGCGCATCACGCAGCGCCGCCTCCAGCATCTTTGCCGCGTCAAACTGCGTCCCCAATCCCTTCAAAACGCCTCCGCTCATCATCCCGCGATACGCCGTCTCGTTGTAAAGGTCATTCAACTGCCGCAGCATCACCACACCCTTCGCGCTCTCCTTCCCGAACGCCACAAACGCCTCCTCGACCACCGGCCAGGCCGCCGAATCGACCGTCGGCGTCTTGTCGTTCACGAGCGTCATCATCTCCTGCCACCAGCGCGAAGATGTCAGCGCCTCCACATGCTTCCTCCCTTGCACACTGCTCACACAAAACTCCACATCCGCCGGCACACGTCCCGTCAGCCCAAATCGCGTCGCCTCGGTGATCAAGGTCGGCTTGAGCACCACGGTAGCCTCAGCCTTTGCCTTCACCGGTGCCTTTTTCTTTTTGCAGCCACAAAGCAGGAGCAAAAATGCCGAAATCAGAATGACGAGTGCCGAACGAATGACCAAACCCCAACGAAAGCCCGATGATCGCCGACGAAGCCCCTCTTCGTCATTCGAGCTTCGAACTTCATTCGTCATTCGCCATTCGGGTTTCGTCATTACTTCAACGCCGCATACACGCGGTGCACATCATCGTGTCCATCGAGCGCCTGAAGGAAATTCGTCACCTCATCGCGCTGCTCGTCACTGATCTCAGGATACTCCTTCGGATGATACGCCAGCTCAGAACTCGTGATCACCCAGCCCGCTGCCTTCAGCGCCTTCGTCACTGCGTCCAGCGTCGTCGTCTGCGTGAAAAAACGTGCGCCGATGTGTCCTGCGGCTTCCTCATCCTCGACATCCATCGGTTCCACATTCTCCGCCTCCGCTTCCAGAGCCGCCACTTCGATGTCGAGCGACTTGTCCGCATGGTGCGCCTCGACCAACCCCACGTGGTCGAACATCCACGCCACCTTGCCCATGCTACCCGCACGGAACAGCACCTTGATCTCCGAGTTGGTGCGGTTGTTGTTGTCCGTGAGGCATTCGACGATCAACGGCACCCGATGCGGCGTGAATCCTTCGTAAATCACCGTTTCATACTGCACCGCGTCCGGTCCGGTGCCTGAGCCCTTCGCAATCGCACGCTCGATCGTGTCACGCGTCACGCTTTGCTTCTTCGCATTCGCGACCGCCGCCGCCAGACGCGCATTGAACTCCGGATGCGGGCCACCTAACCGCGCTGCCACCTGGATTTCGCGCACCAGCTTGCCCGTGATCTTGCCCTTCTGGTCAGCCGCCAGCTCCCGCCATTTCTGTTTCCATTGTGCGCCCATGTGATGTGTCTGTGTTTGAAAAAGTGACCGCCATCAAAGGCCGAAGCGGCAGGAATGCAAGCCGTGCTCCAAGTGCCTTCTTGCAACCGCTCAGTCACGCCGCCAGAATCACCCGCATGCCTGTTCAAACATCCGACGCGCCAGTCCTCAGCCTCAAAGAGCGCGTCGCCTGGTTCTGGGACTGGTTTTCCAGCAGCGCGGATCGTTTTTACGCCACCATCGAGGACAAAAAATGCGCCGAGCTTCAGCCCGAAACCTCGGAAGCCGTGGATCGCTGGTTGCCTGGCATGGCCTGGGTTTATGGGTTCATCCGGGAAGTTAGTGCGGAGGAGGTGGGATGATGGCAAAGGGGGTGGATGAGCCAGAGTTTGCTGTATCACGCGTTTGGCGTGCGCGAAGGTTACGAGTATCGCAGCACGAAGTA
>Ga0169931_10003185_pt1 | contig 26261 bp, 23 predicted proteins | sample Kivu_15m_20L_FD_129675 | JGI IMG/M metagenome (GOLD analysis project Ga0169931, IMG submission 129675) | Freshwater microbial communities from Lake Kivu, Western Province, Rwanda to study Microbial Dark Matter (Phase II) - Kivu_15m_20L... | ecosystem: Environmental > Aquatic > Freshwater > Lake...
ACGTTGTTGCACCACCCCACCGGAACCAACCAGACCCGCCGACCCGACTGGGTGGTGTTGGCGGTTCCTCCCCATCCCGTCGAATGGCTGTACAACGATCTGAAGGCCGCCGGTGTCAGCGTCGAACGCGTGGGCGACTGCGTGGCACCGCGTCGCGCCCACGCCGCCGTCGTCGACGGCGAGCGCGCCGGCTCGGGTGTGTGAACGCGATCAGGCCGGGTAGCCGTCGTCCCCCTCGGGGATCTTGCCGATCTGACAGATGCAGAACTCGTTGCCTTCCGGGTCGGCCAGAACCATCCACTGCGTCTTGTGTTCCTGAATGGGTCGGCGATCGTTGAGCAAGACCGCGCCGAGCGCCTCGATGCGTCGCGCCTCGGCTCGAATGTCGACGGCCTCCAGGTCGAAGTGCACCCGATTCTTCGCGGCCTTCGGTTCGTCAACTTCTTGCAGGATCAATTTCGGTCCACCGGAGGGATCCTTCAGAGCGCGATACGAGCCCGCCGCACCCTGAATCTCGAAACCCAATGCGCCGGCCCAGAACGCGGCCAGCGAATCGGCGTCGTTGCAGTCGATCACGATCTCACGAATTGTCGGCATGCTCCGAAACTAGGCCGAACCTCGGTCGATTGCGGTACCCGGCAACTCGGGCACAACTAGAGTCCATGCATGCTCGCGGCGTGGGGCCCCATCAACGACATGACCGATTGGCTCAACGACGTCGCCGGCAACTGGTGGTTCCTCGCGGTCATCTTCGTGATCGCCCTGCTCGATTCGGTGATTCCGGTGGTGCCGAGCGAGACCACGGTCATCATCGGGGGTGTCGCGGCCAGCAGTGCCGGTGATGCGCCGTACCCGGTGGTCTTCGTCATCGCCGTGGCCGCCGCCGGAGCGTTCTGCGGGGACAATCTCAGCTACCAGATCGGTCTGCGGGCCAGCGGACTCGTTCAGCGTCGTGCGGCGAAGAAGGAGTCGACCGCCAAGAAGCTGGCCTGGGCCCACGAACAGATCGAGGAGCGTGGTGGGCTGTTGCTCATCACCGCGCGCTTCATCCCGGGTGGCCGCACCCTGCTCACCCTGTCGTCGGGCCTCACGCGCCAGTCCCAACGATGGTTCTCCTCGTGGGTCGCGGTGGCCGCCATGATCTGGGCCAGTTACGCCGCGATCCTCGGATACAGCTTCGGATCCAAGTTCGAGGACGATCACACCACGGCCTTCCTGCTGGCCTTCGGGGCCGCCCTCACCATCACGGTGCTCATCGAAGTCGTTCGTTACACCCGCAAGAAGTTCGCCGACGGGTGACCGGACACGGTGGGGTATCCCCACGCGGGCGGGCGTAATCTGAAGACGTCATGATCGCCGTCATCCCCGTTCGAGATGGAGTGCCGCCCGCCGGCGCCGACGAGACGATCGGAGAGGCGAACGGCGAGGCCATCCTCGTCGGCACCCGGGTCGACGTGGCGGCCAAGGATCTGGGCGATCACGGTGTCCGCTTCTGGACCGTCGAGGCCCCGCTCGATCCGAGCGGTGTCGCGGTCGACGTGGCCCACGTGTTGTCCGCACTCGGTCGCCGGGACTCGATCGTCTTGCCGGCCAGTCCCGACGGACGCGATCTCGCACCGCACATCGCCCACCGGCTCGGACGCGCGTTGTTCGCCGGCGCCATCACGGTGTCCGACGAACGGGTCAGCGTCTCGGTGCGAGGGGGCTTGGCCATCGCCGATCACCGACCCGTCGGACCCTTCGTCGCCACCTTGCAGCTGGGCGTGCGCGGTTCCGAGAAACTCGACGCCGAGACCGTCGTGGAGGCCGTGGCCTCCGTCGCGGACACAGCTGTTTCCGATGCGGTGCGCAGCGAGGGCGTGTCGCCCCCCGACGTCTCGACCATGGACCTGGCCGAGGCACCGCGCATCATCGGCGGGGGCGCCGGATTGGCCGACGGACCCGCCTTCGAACTGTTGGGTCGGGTCGCCGCGACACTTCAGGCATCCATGGGCGTGACCCGGGTGATCACCGACCGCGGTTGGGCACCTCACGAACGTCAGATCGGCACCACGGGCGTGGTGGTCGACCCCGACCTCTACGTCTCGTTCGGCGTCAGCGGTGCCGTGCAGCACACCAGCGGTCTCGGACAACCGGAACACATCATCAGCGTCAACACCGACGCGCACTGTCCGATGATGCAGATGTCCGATCTGGCGATCGTGAGCGACGCCAACGAGGTTCTGCGCGAGCTGGCCGCGATGCTCGGAGTGGACTCACAGTGACGACGCCCGCCGACGATCGCGACGCCGACGTCATCGTCGTGGGAGCCGGTCCGGCCGGATCGTGCGCCGCCATCGCGGCGGCCCGTGCCGGCAAGTCGGTGATCCTCATCGAACGTGGGCCGTTCCCGGGATCGAAGAACATGTACGGCGGGGTGGTCTACCCCCGGATCCTCGACGAACTCGTCCCGTCATGGTGGGAGACCGCCCCGGTCCAACGTTGGGTGGTCAAGCGCTCCACGATGGTGCTGTCCGAGACGGGTGCGTTGAACATCGACTTCCGCGCGAACGCCTGGGGGGCTCCGCCCTACAACGGGGCCACCGCGTACCGCCCCGACTTCGACAACTGGTTGGCGAACCACGCGGTCGAGACCGGAGCCCGACTGGTGTGCTCCACCACCGTCACCGCGCTGTTGCGCGACGACAAGGGTCGGGTGCGGGGCGTTTCCACCGATCGCCCCGACGGCGATCTGCGGGCCCCCGTCGTGATCGCCTGCGACGGCGTCAACAGTTTCCTCGCCAAGGCGTCGGGGCTCTACCCGCACACCGACGCGTCGAACTACACGCTCGGCGTGAAAGAGACGTTGGCGTTGCCCAAGCACGTCATCGACGAGCGATTCGGGGTGCGCGACAACCAGGGTGTCGACATCGAGATCCTCGGCGGCACCGGCGGCGTCAACGGCGGCGGATTCATCTACACCAATCTCGACACGATCGCACTCGGCGCGGTGCTGAAACTCCCCAAGTTGGCCGCGCAACAGAAGCGGCCCGAGCAGATCATCGCCGAGCTGAAGCGCCATCCGGCCATCAGCCCGCTGATCGAGGGGGCCGAGGTGAAGGAATACTCCGCCCACGTCATTCCCGAAGCCGGACTCGACATGATGCCCACCATGGTCGCCGACGGGATGTTGGTGGCCGGCGACGCGGCGGCGTTGTGCCTGGCGGCCGGGATCTGGCTGGAGGGTGTCAACTTCGCGATGGCCAGCGGCATGTACGCGGGTCGGGCCGCGGCCGAGGCCCTCGACAAGAACGACGTGTCGGCGCGCGGGCTGTCGGGTTACACCGATCGTCTCGAGGAGTCGTTCGTGCTGCGGGACCACCGCAAGCTGCGCAAGGTGCCGCATCTCGTGCTCTCCGACCGGGTGCAACACAAGTATCCGGCCTTCGTGTCCGGTGTCGTCGAACGGATCTTCCGCGTCGACAATCCGACGCCCAAGCCGGGTGTCCGGCGCATCGTGCGCGAGGAGCGTAAGAAGGCCGGCATCGGACTTCTGGATCTGTTGCGCGACGGTTGGACCGGTATGCGAGGATTCGGCTGATGAGCCCCACCGCCCGTATCGAACGCGACAACGCGTGGCCCGAGATCTCCTTCGAGGAGCGGATCGGAACCGCCGAGTTCCGCATCCACGAGCGAGCGCACATCATCGTCGACGGTGATTCGTGTCGGGGCTGCTCCACCCGCGAGTGCGTGGTGGCCTGTCCGGCCAATCTGTTCGTCCCCACCAGTGACGGTGGGATCCTCTTCAACTACGAGAACTGTTTCGAGTGCGGAACGTGCTACCTCGTGTGCAACAAGGAGGGCGCCATCACCTGGACCTACCCGGAGGGCGGCTACGGCATCGTCTTCCATCGCACCTGACGTTCACCCATGACCATCACCGTGTGCATCAAGTGGGTCCTGCCCAACCGGGACGGCGACGAGAGGTTCGCCGGCATCTCGCTGGCCGACCAGGCCGCGTTGGAGACCGGTTTGGCGGTGGCCGAGGCATTGAACGAGACGTGCTCGGTCGTCACCCTCGGCCCGCCAGCGGCCGAGGCCTCGTTGCGCGACGCCCTCGCGTGCGGGGCGCACGACGTGCTGCGCATCGATTCATCGATCGACATCGACAGTTCCGAGACGGCCCGTCTGCTCGCGGCGCATTGCGCCCACTCGCACCTGATCGTGTGCGGCGACTACTCGGCCGATCGTGGTTCTGGTTCGGTGCCGGCGCTGGTCGCCGCGCGACTCGGCCGTGGTCAGGCCCTCGGCCTCATTGACGTACAGATCGTCGGCGAGAACTTGTCGGTCGTTCGACGGCTCGACGGGGGTCGACGCGAGAAGTTGTCGATCGTCGGACCCGCCGTCATCTCGGTGGAGGGATCGGTGGCGCGGCTACGACGCGCCTCGTTGCGCGCGACCTTGGCCGCGAGCGAGGCCCGAGTCGACGTGGTCGTCGAGGACGGTTCGGGATCTCTGCATCGTCCGAGCGAGCCCGCGCCGATCCGTCCGTACCGTCCGCGGGCCCGGGTTGTTCCGTCGCCGTCGGGTTTGTCCGCTCTCGATCGGGTGCGTCAGATCACCGACACGTCGTCGAGCAAGGGGCACGGCGAGACCGTCACGCTCTCCCCCGCCGACGCCGCGCGACGCATCCTCGACAGCCTGCGCGCGTGGGGCTACGTCGGGGACCAGACGGCGTGAAGCACCCACGTCGACCGACGGTTATCGCGCTCGCCGTCGGGTTCGTCCTCGCCACGGCATCCGCGTGCTCGAACGGCTCGTCGACGACCGAAGACACGATCGCGGTGACCACGAACCCGTCGTCCACCACCACCACCAGCACGACGAGTACCTCCACGACGACGACCACCACGACGACGTTGCCGTTGGTGGACCCGAGCAGTGTCGGACGTCCGTGGGGAACCACCGTGTCGGGCATCCTCACCTTCAAGGGGAACCCGACGCGCACCTACAACGGGTCCGGCCCGGTTCCCCAGTCACCCCGCGTGTTGTGGACGTATCCGAACCAGCGCATGTGCGGGGAGTCGAGCGAATACGGCGAGGTACGCACGTGGTGCGGCACCGGATGGGTGGGGCAACCGGCGGTCTTCGAGCGCGACGGGCGCACGTGGGTGGTCTTCGGGGCCTACGACTACAAGATCCATTTCGTCGACGGCATGACCGGTGAGGAAATCATTCCCCCCTTCCCCACCAACGATCTGGCGAAGGGGACCGTCACCGTCGATCCCGACGGGTACCCCCTCGTGTACCACGGCTCGCGTGACAACATGTTGCGCGTCATCGCCTTCGACGGGGACGCGCCGCGCGAACTGTGGAGTTTCGACGGACGCATCGAGGGCCGGCGTTGGAACAACGACTGGGACGCCGCACCGTTGGTCCTGAACGACACCCTCATCGAGGGGGGCGAGAACTCCTGGTTCTTCGGCTTCACACTCAACCGCGGCTACGCGGCCGACGGCTCGGTGACGGTCGCGCCGGTCGAACGGTTCCGCGTGCCCGGGTTCGACGAACAGTTGCTGCGTGATCTCGGCGACGATCGCGTGAGCCTGGAGTCGGCCGTGGCCGTCTACGGTGACACGGCGTATCTCAACAGCAGTGGCGGGTTGCTGCAAGGTTGGGACATCTCCAGCATTCGCACCGGAGTCGGTGATGTCACGCGGACGTTCCGATTCTGGACCGGCGATGACAGCGACGCGACGACCGTCATCGACGAAGAAGGTTTTCTCTACGTCGGCGTCGAGGTCGACCGCAACCTTCGACGGGCCCGCGAAGTCGGTCAGCTCCTGAAGGTCGATCCGCGCGTCACCGCCGAGGGTGTCGATCCAGTGGTGTGGCGCGTGGACGTGAACAACGGAGTCGACACGGGCACGTGGAGTACCCCGGCTTTCCACGAGAACCTGGTCATCTGGCCCACCAAACCGGGAAAGGTGTACGGAATCGATCGGTCGACCGGAGCCATCGTGTGGACCATCAAGGTGAGCGGACCGGTGCTGAGTTCGCCCGTGGTCGTCGACGACACCTTGATCCTCGGTGACGGTGCCGGCCAGTTGCGAGCCTGGTCGCTCGCCAACGGAGAGCCCTCCTTGCTCTGGGAGATCAGCCTCTCGGCCAACATCGAAGCGAGCCCGGCAATCTGGAACGGCCGCATCTACGTGGGCAGCCGGAGTGGCTTCTTCTACGCCGTCGGTGACGAATAGTCCACGGGACGGCATGATGGGTCCATGCCCGAGGCCCGGACCATCATCGATCTGATCGAGGTGCGACCGATCGTGCTCGTCCCCATCGGTTCGTGGGAGCAGCACGGACCTCATCTGCCGTTCGACACCGACACCGTCATCGCCACCGAACTCGTTCGACGCGCATCCGAGACGTTGCACGACGTGCCGACGTTGGTCACCTCGTCCATCGGTTTCTCGGCCAGCGGAGAACACGCCGGCTTCCCGGGAACCATCTCCATCGGCACCGCGGCGACGACGCGGGTCTTGGTGGAAGTCGCGCGATCCTGTGATTGGTCCGACGGGGTGGTGTTCGTGAACGGTCACGGCGGCAATCACGACGCGATCGTCGAGGCGTCGACCATCATCCGAGGCGAGGGTCGACGGGTCGTGATCTGGTCTCCGACCTCTTCTGACCCCACCGACACGCATGCCGGTCACGTCGAAACTTCGGTGATGTTGGCCATCGACCCCGCGCAGGTGCGAATGGATCGCGCCCAGGTCGGATCGACGGCCAGGATTTCCGATGTCGCTTCCACGCTTCGTGAGAACGGCGTGCGCGCGATCAGTGAAAACGGTGTGTTGGGCGATCCGACCCGCGCCAGTGCCGATGATGGTCGCATCATTCTCGACACGTGGACGAGATCCCTCGTCGACGCCGTGCATGCTTGGCTCCGAGAGAAGCCATGAGGTACGTGGTCGATGCGTCGTGGTGGCGTCGATCGACATCATCGGGCGAGACGTTGGTGGCGGGGTCGCCGGTACGCGTGATGCGACTCGACGCTCGGGCCAAGTCCCTTCTCGACTCGCTGGAGAGCGGTGATGACGTCGCGAATGGAAGTCCCTCGTTGATCGAGCGTCTGCTGGACAACGGCGCCATCCACCCCGTCATCGATCGAGGTGGCGAATCGACGTTCCGAGAGTCGGATGTGAGCGTGGTGATTCCGGTGCACGACGAACGACACGACGAGATCGTCGACCTCGTGCGTTCACTGTCCGCGGCGTCACGCGTGATCGTGGTCGACGACGGTTCCACCTTCCCGATGGCTGCGGTTCCCGGTGCCGAGGTTCTTCGACGTGATGTCGCCGGCGGACCGGGGGCCGCCCGCAACGCGGGACTGACGAAGGTCGACACCGAACTCGTGCTTTTCGTCGACGCCGACGTGATCTGGAACCCCGACGCATGGGGTTCGCTGCTCGACCACTTCGACGACGAGCGCGTCGCGGCAGTGGCCCCACGCGTGTCGAGCGACCCGGGCCCGTCGTTGCTCGCTCGCTACGAGCGATCGAACTCGCCGCTCGATCTGGGACCGGAACCGGCGCGCGTGCGCGCGGGAACCCGCGTTTCCTACGTTCCGGCGGCTGCCATCATGATGCGCACCAACGTCGTGCGATCCATCGGTGGCTTCGACGAGACGTTGCGTTACGGCGAGGACGTGGATCTGGTGTGGCGCCTCGACTCCGGCGGGTCACGATGCCGCTACGAAGCATCGGTGACCGTGTTCCACCGACCTCGAGCGTCGATGATCGCGGCCTGGAAACAGCGCGTGTCCTATGGCTCGGCGGCGGCGGCTCTGCACGCTCGGCATCCGGGAGCGGTCGCTCCGTTGCGCCTCAATCGGTGGAGCGCCGTGTCGTGGGCCCTCGCCGCGGCCGGACATGCGGTGGTCGGGTTGGGGACCGCGCTGGCCTCGACAACGATGCTGGCCCGTAAGTTGAACAACGTGGAGAGCCGCGTGCCGATCGCGATGCGACTGGCCGGTCGCGGCAACCTGCACGCCGGTCGTCTCATCGCGAGCGCGCTGACCAGAACGTGGTGGCCCCTCACGTTCGTCGCGTGCCTGTTCTCGCGACGAGCCCGGCGCGTGGCGATGGTCGCCGCGGTGGTGCCGAACGTGGCGACGTGGCTGTCGACGCGTCCCGACGTGGACCCGATGCGCTACGTGATGATGCGTGTGGCCGATGACGTGGCCTACGGCACCGGGGTGTGGAAAGGTGCGATCGAGGAACGCGATCCCAGCGCCCTGCTCCCCGTCCTCGACTGACCTCTCCCCTCCCTCCATTGGGATCGTTTCCCCGTCATTTTCGTGGGTTCACGTCCCCAAACGATTGACAACCACATCCACCGGAACTGAATGGGAGGACCTACCCACATATTTGGCGGGGAAACGATCCCAATGGAGGATTCGTGGTGTCTGGGGTCAGGTGGTGGGGCGGACGAGGCGCTTGGAGATGTCGTTGCACTCCTCGCAGATCTCCGCGGGAATCACGCCCCACTTCATCAACCGTCCGAAGATCACGCAGCCGAGACAGAACCCGGCGAAGGCTTCGAGGCTGGCCGCCACCGTGAGTCCGGCGATCAACACGTACGACACCGTCGGCGCACCCAACGCCCACGCCACCGACGCCCCCACGGTGAACACCGCACCGATTCCCTGAGCGAAGCGCTTCGGAGGTCCGGGCACGAAGGAATGCTCGCGTCGGATGCGCGGGGTGACGAACCGGGTGACGATGGTGCCCCACGGGCTGAGGGTCGGACCGGTGAGCACCCGGGCCAGGAAGCCGTAGGTCAACGGCACGAGCACCCACCATTCCCGGACGACCAGAAACAGGACCGATTGCGCCACCGCGCCCGCCGCCACCAATCGGGCCGAGGTCTCGTTGACCGGGTTGGGGAAACTGAAGAGCCCCGATCGCTGCGGAGTCTCGAGGGGAAAGGTCATGGGCATCAGGCTAAGGGTGAATTCCCGACCGAACAAGTCGTCTTTCGGCACTGGGGTCGGCGCCCTCCCCTCGGGCGCTCTCGGTAGCGTCGCACCGTGACCCTGGTTCTGACCGTCACCCGCTCGGCGTGGGAGACCCACGTGTCCGCCGTGGCGGCCGACGTCGACGGACTGGTCCCCGTGGTCAAGGGCAACGGCTACGGCTTCGGCCGCGACTGGTTGGCCCGGCGCGCGGCCACCTTGGCGTCTCACCTCGCTGTCGGCACCGCCGACGAGGTGTCGAGCGTGCCCACGGATCGCACACCGGTGGTCCTCACGCCCCTGGTGACCCCCCGACCCGACCTGCGCGAGGACACCATCGTCACGATCGGCTCGCTCGCTCATGTGGCCGCCGCGACCGGACGACCCGTTCTGGTGAAGGTTCGCTCATCCATGAACCGTCACGGTTCCCCGCCGTCACACGTCGCCGAGTTGGCCGACGCCGCTCGCCGCGCCGGTTGCACGGTCATCGGTCTGTCCGTACATCCACCGCTCGACGGCACCAACGACGACCACGTGCGTGAAATCGCCGACATCGTCGGGTCGCTGGATACGTCACTGAACGGTCTCCCGGTCTGGGTCAGCCACATCGACGGCGACGGGCTCGCCGAACTTCGACGTGAGTTCACCGGCCGAGAATGGTTCCTGCGACTGGGCACCGCGTTGTGGCACGGCGACAAGTCGATGTTTCATCTCGGTGCCGACGTCATCGACGTTCATCGCGTTCGCCGCGGTGACCGAGCCGGATATCGGCTCGCAACGATCGAACACGACGGTTCGTTGGCCGTCATCGGTTGCGGGTCGGCGCATGGAGTCGTGCCGCTCGACGATGGTCGCTCACCGTTCCACTTCGCCCAACGTCGTCTGACCTTGCTCGAACCACCGCACATGCACACCAGCATGGTGGTCATCGCCGATGACCAGCCCGCGCCCGCCATCGGTGACCGCGTCGACGTGCAACGACCGCTCATCATGACCGCGGTCGATCGCGTCGACTGGATCTGACCACGGTGTCGACGCCCCCACCCACCCCGCGTCGGGTGGCGCCCGACGTCACGCGAACCCTCGCCATGCTCGGGGTGATTGTCATAAATTACCACGGCTTCTTGAACGCACGGACGTTGGGTGACGGATTCGGGGATCGTTTGTTTCATCCCTTCGACGGAGTGCTCAGCACGCGATTCGCCGCCACCTTCGTGTTGATGGCCGGCGCGGGTGTCGCGCTCATGTCGGACGGGGCCCGACGATCGCTCGACCGCGACGCTTTTGTCGTCGTTCGCGTGCGTCTGGCTCGCCGCGGACTTCTTCTCTACGCCGCGGGTCTGGCCCTGAATCACGCGTGGGGCGGAACGATCCTCTTCTACTACGGCGCTTATCTGATCATCGCCGTGGTCCTCGTCGGCCTATCCGATCGCACACTCGTCGTGTTGGCCACGGGAACGATCATCGCCGCTGCCGGACTGAACGCGTGGCTCACGTCGCGACCATCGGGCTCGGAGCGCATCGAGTGGCTCGACCCGTATGAGATCGAGACCATCGCGGATCTCATCGGCCGGACCTTCACGGGCTACACGCACCCGGTGTTGCCCTGGCTCGCGTTCTTCATCGCCGGGATCGTCGTCGGTCGACACGTGGAACGCTTCCATCGACACGCCCGATCGATCGCCCTGATCGGTGGGCTGCTCACCGCCGGCACCTACCTGATTCATCACGTCGTCTCCGATCTCGTCACCGACGGTTCCGGCTTCGAGGGGTTCATCGGCACCGAACCCTTCCGGCGGGGCCTGGGTTACTCCGTCACCACCATCTCCATCGCCATCACCTCCTTCGCCCTGGTGTGCGTGTTCGTCGAACGATTCGCACCGACACGGCTCGTGCGAGTCCTCCAACGAGCGGGGCAGATGACCCTGACCGCGTACCTACTGCACGTGGTGGTCTATTACGTGCTCTTCGGATGGTGGTCCATCATCGACGCGCGCGGATTGACCACCGCGTTGATCGTCTCGACCACGCTCTGGATCGCCATCGTCCTGGGATCGTCATGGTGGCGACATCGCGTCGGACTCGGGCCCGCCGAACGGCTCTACCGAATCATCGGCGGTTGACGGGCTTCAACGACGGTTGTGGCCGCGCCACGCCACCGCACCGGCGCCGACGATCGGTGAGCGGTCGCCCAGGCGGGCAGGAACGATACGGGCGCCACGCGAGAAGTCAAGCCGACAGTGCTCGTCGATCACCTCTTGGGCGGCATTGAAGAAGGTGGGGCCGAAGCCGAGGGCGACCGAACCACCCACCACGGCCAGGGGCAGATCGAAGAAGTTGCACATGGACGCCACCGCGCGTCCGACCATACGTCCGGTTCGCTGCATCGTCTCGTACGTCGGCTCGGTGGCGGGACGACCCGTGATCGCCTCGATCGCCGATCCGGAGGCTTCGGCCTCCAAACATCCGCGGGCTCCGCATCCGCATCGATGTCCGTCGGGATTCACGATGACGTGACCGATGTGTCCGGCGTTGCCCGAGGCACCGTCGATCAACCGTCCGTCGACCACCACACCGCCGCCCACTCCGGTGCTCACCACCATCCCGAGATAGTGCGAGTGCCCCTTGGCCGCGCCCAGCCATCCCTCGGCCAGAGCGAACGCCTTGGCGTCCAGATCGCCGTGGACCGGAACACCGACGACCCCCGCGATGGCCTCGCGCAACGGGAACCGTCGCCACGCCGGAATGTTCAACGGCGACACCGTCGCACAATCGGGCTCGATGGGGCCGGCCGCGCCGATGCCGCACACCACCACGCGTCCACCGTGTCGTTCACCGGCGCGATCCAACTGGCGCTTGACGATGACCGCCAGCGAGTCGAAGAGATCGTTGGCGTTCTTGTCGCGATCGGTCCGGATGATGTCGCGGTCGACCATCTCACCCTTGCGGGTGACGAGACCCGCCGCCATCTTGGTGCCGCCGATGTCGACGGCCAGCGCGAGTTCGCGACTCGAAGAATTCTCGGACGCTTTCTCGGGAACGAGATCGATCGTCGGGTCCGACTCCGACATCAGTCGCCCACGCGTCGAGCGTCCTCGATGAGGTTGATCTGATACAGAACCTCGTCGAGTGCGTCGGCCGCACTGATGGTGGAGTAACGCTGGGGATTCTCGGCGGTGCAACACGATTGCAGTGGCTCGAGCATGGTCCACGGACGTGGATGGCAGAACTGCACGACGCTGTAACGCTCGTCTTCGAAGCCCGGTGACGCGACGACTCGATGCCAGCCGATGGGAATGACACCGTTCGTCAGTCGCTCGAGCATGATCCCGGTGTTGATGATCACCCGGCCGTCAGGGGGAATCGCATCCACCCACTCACCACCAACCTCCACCTGAAGTCCGGGAGCGGTCGCGCGGGGCAACGCCGTGATGAGGTTGATGTCGCCGTGCGCACCGGCCCACACGTGACCTCCCTCGGGGGCATCCTTCATGGAGGGATACCGAATGGCCCGGGTGAGCGTGGGACCGTCCTGCACCATGTCGTCGAAGAACGTCTCGGCGCATCCGATGCCGAGCGCGATCACGCGCAGGAACCGACGCTGCAAGTCAGCGATCGCATCATGGAACTGATACAGAACCTTCGACATACCCGGCACCACGGCGTCGGGAAGAAGTTGCTCGGGGTACGAACCCGGGAACCTGCGCTTCAGCGGGTGACCGGCGGCGACCGGTGACGCCCAATTGAGCATCTCCTTCCAGTCCGGCTTGTCGCTCGAGGCGGCGGTCTCCACGAGAAGGCCGGTGTATCCGGTCTGGCCGTGTGCTCCGGGAGCGACGAATCGTTGCTTCGTCTCCCGGTCCATCGAGAAGAATTCGCGCAACATCCCGTACGCGGTGTCCAACAAATCCTCGGAGATGTCGCTGCTGGTGTAGACGAACCCGGTGGCCAGACTGCGTCGCACACCGTCGACCACCGCGCGACGACGCGTCTCGTCACCTTTCTCGAAGGCCAACAGGTCGACGTCGAGGATCTGATCCGACATGTTCATGACGCTAGTGCTGTCGACAAATCGCGCCAGAGATCCTCGACATCCTCGATGCCGACGCTCATGCGGATGAGACCGGGGTTCACGTGCGCGTCGCCGGCGTACTTCTGACGTCGTTCCATGGTGGACTCGACCCCACCGAGACTGGTGGCCTGCACGATGACTCGAACCGTGGCGCACGCGCGATCGGCGGCGGCCGCTCCACCCTTCACAACGAAGCTCAGCATCGGTCCGACGCTCTTGGCCCACTCGACGGCCGGATGCGCCCGCAATCGACCGGCCAACTCGGTGGCATTGCGGGTGGAGGCCTCGTAACGGATCGGCAACGTGCGCAAACCACGCAGTGCCAGAAAAGCCTCGAGCGCACCGGGTGTCGCCCCGACGAAGGTACGAGCCTCGATGAGAGCGTCGTGCACGGCATCGTCGGTGGTGGAGGCCAGACCGATCATGAGATCACTGTGGCCCCCGATGAACTTGGTGCCCGAATGCATCACGACCGTCGCGCCGTCACGGAGCGCTCGCTGACCCATCGGCGTGGCGAACGTGGAGTCGACCGCCGTGCGCACCCCGGCGCGCGTGGCCGCCGCACACAACGCGGTGACATCGGCTTCGTCCAGGGTCGGATTGGTGGGTGACTCGATCCAGAGCAGTACCTTGTCGGCCCCGTGGACGACCGTCTGTCTCTCGACTTCGGCGAGCACGTTCGCGGTGTCGGTGATCCCCACCTGTGCCACCGTCAACTGCTCACGGATCTGCATCAAGTCGAGCAACTTGCGCACGCCGAGGTAACTGACCGTCGGCATGATCACCACGCGCGGGCGCAACGCGAAGATGATCGCCGACACCGCCCCCTGGCCGGAGGAGAACGAGACGCAGCGACCACCCTCGAGCGCCCCCACCGCCTCCTCCAACGCCTGCCACGACTCGGTTCCGTCGGTGCGGGCATAGTCCGGTGCGTTGCGGAAGTTCGATGCCAACACGATCGGTTGGTTGATCGGTGCGCCGTCGCCGGACGGGCGACCCACGCTGACGGCGATGGTGCGGGGCGAGAGATTCTCAGGATTCATGACGAACGAACACCTCCGGTTGTCCGCCGGTGTGAATGAAAACGACGTCGTCGTCGCGTCCCCACCGACCTTGTTCGATGTTGCCGAGCAGACCAGCCATTCCCTTGGCCGTGTACACATCGTCGACGACCCAGGCTCCGTTGCGCGCCGCCCAACCGCGCGCCGCACGCGACTCCACGGTGGGGATCGCGTAGTCGATCCCGAGCCATCGTCCGTCGACCTCGACGTCGTGCGCACCGACCTCGCCGGGAAGACCCGCGACCGCCAACGCCTCGCGCGCCAGGTCACCGACCGAGGGCCAACCCGCCACCACTCCTTTGGCGACGCCGATGGCCACCACGTCGGGAAGGGCCTCGCCGGGACGGGTTGCTCGCCACGCCGCGCGACCGGCCACCAGACCCGCGTGGGTTCCGCCACTCGACGACGTGAAGACGATCGCCCGGGGAACGAAACCCGCTTCGCGACACTGCGACATGATCTCGTCGAACGCCACGACGTATCCCAACGAACCGATCGCCGTCGATCCACCGATGGGGATGGAACTGGGCACCAGACCCTGGGCCGCCAACTCGTCGGTGAGCGCCTCGCGCGCGATCTCCAGCGTCCCCCATTCCGCCGGCCCGGCGCCGGTGAAATGCAGATGCGCACCGAATCGATCGGACAGCAGTTGGTTCCCCTCCAGCACCGCGGGTCGATCACCGGCCAGCACCAGATGGGTCTCGAGGCCGAGCACCGCACCCGCCGCCGCGGTCATCCGACAATGATTCGACTGGCCGGCACCCACGGTGACGAGGCAGGTGGCTCCGTCGTCGAGGGCCCGACCGCACAGGAACTCCAGCTTGCGGGCCTTGTTGCCACCCATGCCCAATCCGGTCAAATCGTCGCGTTTCACCCACAGACGGGGGCCGCCATCCAGGTCCGGGCCCCGCTCGAGCGGGGTCGGAAGGGTCGCCAATCGCACGCGGGGCGCCCCGTTCCAGGTCCCCCGACGCTCGTTGTGCCCGGTCGACGTCATGAGGTCAGGCTATTGCGCACGAGGCTCGGGGCGGTCCGGATCGGTTTTTGTCCCGAACCGGCACAAACCTCGCGACCTTGGCGAACGTGACCCCTCGGTGAAAACCTTTTCCGCGCTCGCCCTATCGTGGGAACCGGGTACCAACCCCTGGTCGGGAATCACCGTGGACAACTTCGAACCCGTCACCATCTCCTCCTCTCCCGACGTGTCCACGTTGTTCAACCTTCATTACGCCCGACTCGTCCGTTCGCTCACGGTCATCTGCGGCAACTCCGAGGAGGCCGCCGACGCCGTTCAGGAAGCCTTCGTGAAGGCCCACCTCAAGTGGCGCAAGATCAGCACGTACGAGGACCCGGTGGGCTGGATCCGGCGGGTGGCCATCAACAAGGTGCGCGACGGGCACCGGTCCCGCATCCGACGGGAGCGCATCGTCGACCGACTGTCCACCCTTCCCAACGTCACCTCCGAGATCCCCGAGATCGACGAGGTGGCCGTTCTCCTGGCCACGCTCCCCAAACAACAACGCGCCGTGGCCGCCATGTTCTACGTCGAGCAGATGTCGGTGCTCGAGATCGCCGCCGCACTCGAGATCTCCGACGGCGCGGTCAAGTTCCACCTGCATCAGGCCCGCGAGAAACTGCGCGCGCACATCGAGGCGTCGCGCGCCGACGAGGAGCCCGACCGATGAACCCCATGGATCGATTCGACGACGAGTTCCGCGATGCGGACATCTCGTCCCTGCTCGGTCGGGTGGGCGGCGACGCACCGTCGACCAACGCCGCGTATCGCGACGTTCTCGACCGGGTCCGTCGTGTTCGTCGCCAGCGCGCCGTCGCCGGTTCGCTCGGGGCCGTTGCGTTGATCGTCGGCGCCGGCGCGATCGTGGTTCGTAGTTCGACCACAGGATCCGAACGCTTCGCCCTCGATCCCCGCTCGGCGGTGGTCACCACCCCCGACGGCTCGACCGTCACCACTCCCGACGGTGCACCGGTGACCGTGATCATCGAGCCGGCCACCTCCACCACGGTCGAGGGTCCCGATTCCACCGGTGTCGTCTCCACCCCGACTGGGTCGAACCCGGCCACCACGTCGCCCACCGGACCGTCCCAACCGGGAACCACCGCGCCCGTGGGCAACACCACCCCGGGCGGATCCAATCGTCCGGCCGGAATCGACGACGAACCCACGACCGTGGCGCCCACCACCGGTGCACCGACCACCACGAAGCCGGCGCCAACCACCACCAAACCCACGCCGAGCGCCCCAAGCACCACCAAACCCGCACCAACCACCACCAGGCCCTCGATCCCCACCAGGCCCTCGATCCCCAGCGTGCCGTCCATCCCCAGCGTGCCGTCCGTGCCGGCAAACACTCGGCCCAGTCTCCCCGTGTCCACCCCGACCACCGTGCGACCCGTCGTTCCGCCGTCGGTCCCGGCAACTCCCGTCGTGATCACCCGCGCCTGCGGGGCCGGAGTCGTCAAGGTGGGAGTGCTCGCCGGTTCGTTCGTTTCCTCCTCGATTCAGACGATGACATTGCCGGGCTTCACCTCGAACGTGGTGACCGCCAAGGATTCCCAGATCGAGGTGCGGTTCACCTCCTCGAAGGGACGGGTCACCGCCACGTTGAAGATGCGCATCACCGGCAACGGGCTCAAGGACGACTGCGACATCGACGTCGACAAGAAGTCCGAAACGAACGATGACTCAGACGATTCCGACGAATCAGCCAACGCCGACAACAATGGAGACCGTGCCGACGACTGATTGGAACCCCGTGCTGCGTCACGAGTTCGAACAGTCGTACTGGGAGCCACTGCAGGATTTCGTTCGCCGGGAGCGTGAACTCGGCCCCGTGCACCCTCCGGCCGCCGAGGTGTTCGCCGCGTTGCATCTCACGTCGTACGCCGACGTGCGGGTGGTCATCCTGGGGCAGGACCCCTATCACGGCCCCGGACAGGCGCACGGCCTGAGTTTCTCCGTGCGACACGGTGTGCCCGTGCCTCCGTCGTTGCGCAACATGCACAAGGAGTTGCACGACGATCTCGGATGCCCCGTTCCCGCGCACGGAAATCTCGAGCACTGGGCCCGTCAGGGGGTTCTGTTGCTCAACACCACTCTCACCGTTCGCGGTGGGGCCGCCGCTTCGCACCAGGGTCGCGGATGGGAGACCTTCACCGACGCGGTCATCTCCGCCGTCGATGCCAAGACGACCCGGGTGGTGTTCTTGTTGTGGGGGGCGGCCTCCCGCAAGAAGAAGTCACTCATCGATCGCGAACGTCACGTGGTGATCGAATCGGCGCACCCGTCACCGCTGTCGGCCCACAACGGGTTCTTCGGCTCCCGACCGTTCTCCCGCGCCAATCAGGCGTTGCGGGGGAGCGGCCAGGAGCCGATCGACTGGGCGATTCCGGGCTGATCAGCCCGCCGGGCTGGGATACGACGGAGGTGCCTCGTCGGCCGGCGGCGTGGCGTACAGAGCCACCGCACCCTCGTCGACGAACAGCTTCTCCTCCGACGGCCATTCACCCGGTAGGTACCGCTTGCCGCCGTCGACGAACTTCATCATGCCGGTGCCCTCGCGATTGTTCTCGTCGAGACCGACCTCGTCAGCGTCCCACCAGAAGACCGTGGCGTCGTCGATACCGTTGAAGTCATTCCCCTCCCAAATTCCTTGGTCACCCCAACTCAGAAACGGCGCCGTGATACCGGGCGTGGTGGCCAAAGTACGAATGGTGGCGGTGAACGTCTCGTAGTTCAGGTTCGGACCGGTGCTCTGCAACACCGAGGCCAGCAAGGTGAAGCCGGGCATGAAGACCGGCGAAGACATGCGCGCCGGAGCGTCCGTGCCGTGGAACCACTTGTACAACACGTTCGTGCCGGCCACGGTCGGATCGACGCGAGCCGCGAGCGACGTGACGCCGAAGGCCCGCTTCCACTGGGCCTGGTCGTAGCCCCGACCGAAAGCGTTGGTGTCGGTCAGGGTCGCCGCGGCCACGAACCACTCGGGTTCGTATTCCTGTGCCGTGGCCTCTCGCGTGAACTCGCCCGGGGCCACCGGATCGGTCGCCATGATCACCGTGGTGACGCCGGCATCTTTCATCTTGGCCACGATCTGCGAGGCCTGTTGCTGAATGGTGCCCGGATCCAAGGTGTACGGAAGTCGCTGGGACAATTCGACTCCTTGCTCCTGCAGACGCGACTCCATCAGATCGTTCAGACGCTCCGACTCGGCACCACCACTGGCTTCGTACACCAGGGCGAAGGTGCGCTCGTTCGCCTTCAGGGCGTCGCCGGCGTGCGAAGCCGGCTTGCCCGCCAACTGCTTGGCGATGAACTCGACGACGTGCACCTGCTTCTGCTCGGCACTTCCGTCGATGGCCCACACGTACGGATCGCGCTCGGCGAACCACTCGGCGCTTCCGCCACCACAACCGATGCAGAGCGTCTCGCGCGCCGCCAACTCGTCGGCGAAAGCTCTGGTGAGCGCCGGTCCACCGATGACCGCAAACGGCTTGTAGTCCTCGACGATTCGCTGGGCGTCGGCGCGCGCCGTCACCTCGTCGTTGGCGAGACCGGTGCTCTCGTACGCCACGTACTTGATCTGGCGGCCGTAGAACTCGTAGTACGTGTGGAAGTACTCGATGAAACCCTCGATGGTCTCGGATTCTTGGGCGTTGGTTTCGTCCACCTTCACGGCCGCCGTGATGTAGTTGATGATCGGGTCACTGTCGGGACCCATGTAATGGACGATCGTGATCTCCTCGGCGGTCACACCGGGACCGGTTTCTCCACCGTTGTCACCCTCAAAGGGCGCCATGCACGTTGGCGCGAAGTAATCCGGAACCGCGAGCGCACCGCGTTCCACGTCGCACCGAGATCCCCAGTCGACGGTGTCGGCAATTCCGAGTTCGGTGGCCTCGTCGATCGACAGCGGGTACTCCCAATCGGTCGACCCCGCCGGCTCCGAATCCGACGGCGCCTCGGTTCCCGCGGGTTCGGCTTCGTCGTCCGAATCCCCGCCGCCCGACGACAGAACCACCGCCACGACGATCACGATGACCGCCACGATGGCCCCGATCGGGCCCCACTTCTTCAGCGACGACGATCCTCCCGATCTCGTCTCACCACTACTCGCTGGTTGCATGGCTATCCCCCTTGCCCTGATCGGGCGATCGCGGCACTCGACGTGCCGAGGTATGACTCGATGACTGTCGGATGTGCAAGTACCCCCGCCGGCGGACCATCGGTGATCACCCGCCCCTGATCCAGGGCGATCAGCCGGTCGGCCACCGACGAAACGAATGGTATGTCATGTTCGATGATCAAAAGTGCCGCCCCCATCTCGTCGCGCAAGCGCCTCACCACCGGGGCCAATGCCTCCACTTCGCGCTGCGCCAAGCCCGAGGTCGGCTCGTCCAACAGGATCACGCTCGGACGGTGCGCCACCAGGCACGCCAGGTCCACGATTCGCCGGGTGCCTGTGGACAGCTCGCGCACGAACTTGTGCTGGTAGTCCCCCAAACCGAGGAGATCCACCAACTCGTCGACACGCCGATCGATCGATCGTTCCGATTCGAACGCCGGGGGCAGGTACATGGCCGCCACGATGGCGCTCCGGCTCGAAACCCAACGTTCGAGGGACACCGACAGGGTTTCGCGCACCGTGAGCTCGGGAAAGAGTCGAGCGTCCTGGAACGAGCGGCCCAAGCCGGCGGCGGCGCGCGTCGGCGGGGACGACGAGGTGACGTCACGACCGTCGATGTCGATCCGACCGTCGATCAGCGGGGTGAAACCGGAGATCAAGTCGAACAACGTGGTCTTGCCGGCACCGTTCGGGCCGATCATGCCGACGATCTCGCGAGCGTGCACCCGCAGGCTCACACCGTCGACCGCCCGGATGCCTCCGAACCCCGCGATCAGTCGGTGAGTTTCGAGCACCACGACGTCGGACAGTTCGGGCGGCGACGAGAGCGAAGGTGATGGCGGAGCTTCCGTCGAGACCGAGGCCGCACCCGACAGGAACACCGACCGCAGAATGTCGGGGCGACTCAGCAATTCGGCGGTGGGACCGGAGAAGCGAATCTCGCCCCGTTCGAGGAAGTACGCGCGTTGGGCCACTGTCAGAGCCACGTTCACGCTCTGCTCCACGAGAACCACCGTGACGCCCTCCTTCGAGAGCCGCTCGACGACCGGCAACATTTGACCGACGATCACGGGTGCGAGACCCAAGGAGAGTTCGTCGATCAGCAGGATCCGGGGTTTCATGATGAAACTCATCGCCAAGGCCAACATCTGTTGCTGACCGCCCGAGAGGTTCACCGCCGACTCGTCCAATCGATCGTTCAAGATCGGGAACATCGCCAACACCTCGGCGCGGGCGGCGGCCACGCCGGCGGCGTCGCGACGTTGCGTCCAACCGGCGAGATCCAGATTCTCGCGCACGGTCAACGAGCCGAACACTCCTTGACCACCGGGCATCTGCACCACTCCCAAGGCGGCGATCTCGTTCGGTGGCGCGTGCGTGATGTCGCGTCCGTCGAAGATGACCGCACCCCGGTCGGCTTCGACGGTTCCACTGATCGTCCTCAGCAACGTGCTCTTGCCCGCGCCGTTGGTTCCGAGGAGGGCGACGATCTCGCCCTCCTCCATCTCGAGATCGATCCCCTGCAGAACCATGCGACCGTCGTAACCCGAGTGAACCCCCCGCAGTAGGAGCAGCTTCGCCTGACCCTGCCGCCGGTCGTACAGCGCCTCGGAACGCGCGGCCGCGGACTGCCACACCTGTCCGATGTCGTCCATGATGACGTTGCCGATCGAGCGTTGGATGAGCCCACCGATGATGAACAAGGGAATCATCACCAACATGCCCACGCGAATGGTGAACTTGTCGGCGATCCAACCGATCATCGGCAGAACCGCCAGCCCGGGGATGATCCACAACGACGCCACCGAGTACCCGGTGGCCCGCGCTCGCGGGGGAATCGCCAGCGAGAGACCCGTGAAGATCGCCGGGGCCAACATCGCCAGTGCGGCCGAGATGACGCAGTTCACCGCGACGGCAACGTAGATGTTCGGTGCCAAGGCGAAAGCGGCCGAGAGGAAAGCCGCCGCGATCGACACGGTGGCCCCGATGCGCGTGAGTCCGGCGATGTTCCCGGCGAACTTCCTCGAGATCCAACGCGCGCCGAACACCAGACCGATCAACTGACACGGTTCGGCGATGGCGGCGGCCACGCCTCGGGCCCGCTCGTCGAGACCGAATTCGCGTTCGTACAACAGCGAGGCCAACGAGACGAACCCGATCAATCCCGTGGCGAGAAACGGCAGGCTCCACCAGATGCGCTTCAGAGATTGCACCTTGTGCACGGTGCGCCAACTCTCGGCGAACGACGGAGCCTCTTCTTCGGTCTCGGCCACCTCGGCGGACACGTTCATCGCCCGACGTTCCCAGAGTCCGCGAATCGGCTCACGCAGACGCATCGCCATGACGGCGAAGATCATGGTGGGGATCATGAAGATGATGAACGGAGCACGCCATCCGAAGGCGTACGCCAGGAAACCCGCCGAGATGGGTCCGACGAACGCACCCACGGCGTTGGCCGCGCGATGCACCGAGAACACACTCGAACGTGTTTCGATCGGGTAGTAGTCGCTGATCAGCGAGTTGTGGGTGGGGTCGATGACCGCCTTACCGAGTGCGGATCCACTGCGCGCGATACCGAAGATGATGAGGCCCGTCGCCATTCCGGTGAGTCCGGAGAACACCCCCCACACGATCGCTCCACCCACCACCAGCGGAACACGACGCGAGCGGTCGGCCCACTGCGCGATGGGCACCTGCAACGCGAGCGCGGCCACGGCCACCAAAGCCACCAAACCGAGCGTCGTACTGAGATCCAAGCCGAAATGATCCCGAATCTCCGGAAGCAGAACTCCGAACGCCGCACGATCTAGTTCGTCCACCGCGTTGAGCGCGAAGAGGATCATGAGCGGGAAGACCGCCTCCCCTCCGCAGATGTCACGCAACGTCGCCGCGGGGTGCCGGAGGCTCTGCCACAGCGAACGCTCGGTACTCATGAGTGGTCTCCTCCCCGGACGGCGCGGGCCTCGATGCGGCGCGCCAACTCGTCACGAACACGGATGACCAACGCGCCGAGACCGCCGGGCAATGCCAGCAGAACGAACAACACTCCGGCGGCCGTCGACAGGAATCTCCATTCGTCGGAGGTGACGAACCACTCCATGCCACGCAGGTAGGCCGCTCCCAATACCGCGCCGAACAACGACCCGAGGCCACCCACGATGGAGGCGGTGAAGACCTCCACCGAACGCCCGTCGTTGTAACTGGTGACGTCGAAGCTGTAGTTCAACTGGGCGTACAGCGCACCGGCGGTTCCGGCCACGGCGCCCGAGATGGTGAACGCTGCCAGCTTCACGCGCAACACCGGCACCGCGTAGGACTGGGCACCCTTCTCGTTGTCGCGAAGCGCCAGGATCGCGCGACCGGTTCGACTGCGTCGGATTCCACGCACCGCGAGCAGAACCGCCAGAAGAACCGCCAAGGTGTACGCGTAGAAGCGCACCGGAGTGTCGATGTCGATCCGGCCGAGCAACGGCAATCGCTTCACGCGTTCGTTCGGGATCCAGTCGAAGAACCGGTCGTTCAACAACCATTCGGTGACGCTCACGGCGAAGATGAGGGTGACCACCGCGAGATAGAGGCCGCGCAGTCGCAACGCCGGGACACCGACGATGAACGCTGCCACTCCCCCGGCCACGGCCGCGATCAACACGGCCAGCATCATGTCCACACCCCACGTCGTCGTGCACTTGGCACTCACCGCGGCCCCGATGGCCACGAATCCGACCTGTCCGAGGGAGATCTGGCCGGCCCACCCGGTCAGCACGACGAGCGACAGTCCGATGATGGCGTACACGAAGATCGCCGTGATCTTGATGATCTGATCGGTGCGCAGGATCATCGGGACCACCACCACGAAAGCCGTGATGACCGCGAACGTTCCCCAGCGAATCAGGCGTACGAGGGGCAGTCGTGCCAGATGGGCAGGAAGGTCACGCACCTCGTCGGCGAGGCGCCACGACGCCGTGGTGTCCTGATCGAGGCGAGTGGTTCCCTTGCGTTGCATCAACAACGCGACCATCACGGCCACGCCGACGAACGGTGCGACCAACAAGGGGCTGTCGGCGTTCCACATGATGCCGTACTCGAGGACACCCAACGCCACTGCCGCCACGGCGATGGTGGGCAGATGTCGTAGACGACCGATGACGAGCGCGCTGAGAGCCAGGATCAGACCCGACACCGATCCGGCGGCACCGATTGGCAAGCCGAGGATGCCGGCACGGAGGAAGAGCGCGAGGAACGACAACGCCGCGGCGATCATCCACACGATCGTCGACAACCACCCCACCGGAATGCCCAACAACGCGGCGCGATCGCTTCGTTCGGCGGCGGCGCGCACCGCGGTTCCGATACGCGTGCGCGACAGGAACAGACCCACGGTGATCATCGCGACGGGCGCGACGATCAACGCGATCAGATCGTTGGCGTTCAGGATGAACGTCCCGATCGTGAGCTTCCAATCCAAGGGCGCCGGCACGCGTTCGGAGGCCGCGGGCTCGTCCCAGAGTTTGGGCATCGAGAGCGCGATGACCGCCAGCAACTGGGTGATGCCGATGGTGGCCACCGTCAACACCAACCGTGGTGATCGCACGAAGCGCCGCACGATGGCCAGCTCGACGATGGCGCCCAGGACGATCGACGACACGAGGCCGACGGTCAGCCCGAGGAGGTAGGGCAGGCCATTGAAGACGATCAGTCCGACCGACAGTGCGGCCGGCACGTATCCCAGGTCGGCCTGGGCGAAGTTGATCACCCGATTGGCGCGGTACACGAGGGCCATGCCGACGGCCAACAAGGCGATGAGTAGCCCGAGCACGACCCCGCGCACCCAGGCGCCGGCGGGCAGGCCGAAGAACACCAATTGAACGACCACCAAGGCGATCGCCGGCGACAGCGGACCAACGGTTCGCCAGACCCTCGGAGCGACGCTGCGCCACACACTCAACTTCAACGCGGTCCCCCGACTGCCATTCCCCGAACCCCCGGTCGTCGACTGTAGTACCACAACCGCGCCCGACCCCGAGACGGGAAATTGTGGCGTATGGACTGCAACTACCTCATCTCGGTAGAGTCGCACCAATGGGCACCGTTCGCCGTCACACCTTCATCGACGCGTCCGCCGACGCCGTGTGGTCGCTGGTCGGTGATCCGGCCCGCCTCCACGAATGGTTTCCCATCGTCGGGTGCGAGGTGAAGGGCGACAAACGCTGGATCGACCTCGCCGGCGGCCTGCGATTCGAGGAGGACATCGTCACCCTCGACCACGACCTGCGACGTTTCCAGTACTCGATCGTGAACAACCCGATCATCAAGAAGCACCTCGGGACCGTCGACGTCATCGCCGACGGTCCCGATCGCTGCCTCGTCGTGTACTCCACCGACCTCGACCCCGAGGTGATGGCCCTCATCATCGCCGGTGGTGCCGGTGCCGGGCTCGACCGACTCCACGACATCTTCCCCGATCAGAAGGGCGTCCACTGATGGGCCGCAAGATCCTGTTCTTCACCACCGACCAACAGCGTTACGACGGACTCGGCTGCAACGGTGGCTCGGTGGCTCGCACGCCCAACATCGACGGACTGGCCAACGGGGGCATCAACTACCGACGAGCTCACCCGCAAAGCGTCGTCTGCATGCCATCACGCTCGACGATGGTCACCGGCCAACACGTGGCGTCCCACGGCGTGTGGATGAACGGTGTCCCCTTGCCCCTCGACGCGCCGAGCGTAGCCGCGACCCTGCACGACGCCGGTTACAAGACCGCCCTCATCGGCAAGGCCCACTTCGAGCCGTTCATGGACCCGTTCCTGCGCTACACCGAGAACAAGCTGGCGATGAGCGGCGTGTTCTCCATGCTTCATGATGGTCATCTCCATCGTGGTTTCGACCACATGGAGTCGGCGTCGCACGGCGGCATGGGCACGTTCCATTACGCCCAGTGGCTGACGAAGAACCATCCCGAAGCGGTGGCCATGTACTACCGGGTACTCGACATGGAATTGCAGGTGAACGCCGCCGGTGGTGGCGACACCGGCGGACCCCAGGTGCACGACAACGCGATCCCGCGCGAGTGGTACCACACCGACTGGGTGGCCGATCGCGCCATCGCCTGGCTGGACTCGCTCGACCCCGACGCCGACTGGTTCTGCTGGGTCAGTTTCCCCGACCCGCACCACCCATGGGATCCGCCGTCATCGGAACGACACCGGGTGAACTGGCGCGACCTCGACCTCCCCGAGGGCTACCCGGTCGACCGCGCGGAGCGCGAGGCCATCCTCGACGCCAAGCCCCGTCATTGGCGCAAGTGGTACGACGGCGAGTTCTACTCCAACTACGAAGCGCCGGCGCGCTGGATACCGAACACCCTCACCGACGATCAGGTGCGCGAAGTGAACGCGCTCACCCACATCGAGAACGAACTCATCGACGAGGCCATCGGCCGAGTGATCGCCCATGTCGAACGACGTGGCTGGGCGAACGACACCGACATCCTCTATTCCACCGACCACGGCGAACTGCAAGGCGACTTCGGCCTGTTGTTCAAGGGTCCTTATCACGTGGATTCGTTGATGCGCATTCCACTCATCTGGAAGCCCGCACCGTCGGCGGGTATCGCCCCCGCCAGTATCGACGCGCCGGTCGGCCACGTGTCGTTGGCTTCCACGTTCTGTCACATCGCCGGACTTCCAGCACCGGACTACGCCGAAGCCCCGCGACTACCGACCAGCGAGGACGAGGTTCGTGCGTTCGGACACGAGCGTGTGCTCACCGAATGGGACAGCGTGTTGTTCGGCAAGATCCTGCACATGCGCACCATCTGTCGCGACGGTTGGATCGCCACTACCTGCCTTCCGGGCACCGTGCACGACGGCACCGAGGGCGAGTTGTACAACCTCGCCGACGATCCCCAGCAGCGACACAACCTCTGGGACGATCTGTCACGTCGGGCCCTTCGCGACGATCTCATCGCCGACATGTGGGACCAC
>Ga0169931_10003187_pt1 | contig 26248 bp, 16 predicted proteins | sample Kivu_15m_20L_FD_129675 | JGI IMG/M metagenome (GOLD analysis project Ga0169931, IMG submission 129675) | Freshwater microbial communities from Lake Kivu, Western Province, Rwanda to study Microbial Dark Matter (Phase II) - Kivu_15m_20L... | ecosystem: Environmental > Aquatic > Freshwater > Lake...
AGGTCAGCGCGACATCCGCGGCCACGCGCAAGCTGCGCTGCGCCGTGTATACGCGGAAATCGAGCGAGGAAGACCATGATTACCAACGGCGTCATGGCGGTGGAGGCGCGCCAGGACATCACCATGCTCAAGGCCGTGGCCAGGGCATTTCGGTGGCGGGGGATGCTGGCACCGGGCGATTTCGCAACGACCACAGAATTGCCGGCGGCGGAGAAGATCAACCCGTCCTATGTCTCCCGCATGCTGCGGCTGACGCTGCTGGCGCCGAATATGGTCGAGGCGATCCTGGATGGAAGGCAGCCGGAGGGGGTGACGCTGCCGGGGTTACTCGAGGGGGTGCCGGTGGGGTGGGGGGAGCAAAGATTCCCCGCCGCATGGGACTTAGGGGAGGCTCAGATCGCATCTCGGTCTGCTTATCCCCCTGGTCGCTAGGGGCCCAAATTTGACGTTTAGTTTCGGCCAGAGATACCGATTGGAGCCGCTTGTGACAGCGATCTGGCTCCTCCTTTTGGCACTTGAAGCACCGAGCGAGAAACCGGTATACAGTTTAAATAGAAAAAATTACTAAAAGTTTCTGTCAAAAGGATTATTCAGCGAATATTTTTTGAACCATGGCGGTTTTTCAACTTTTTGTGCTTCCCATAAATATTCCCTTTTTTCCTAACTATTAGGGCGGGCTTTTTTTCTGGGATGGCGGCGCCCCCTTGGTGGTGGTTACAAAATGCCCATCAGACGAAGGAGAGCCTGCTGTGGAAACCGCGATCGACAGTTCAACGCCAGCCAAAACCGCACATGCCGAAATCCAACTGCAACGCCGCGGCGTTAGGCGGCACCTCATAGAGTTCGTGATTGCCCATGGAGATACGGACCGGGATGTTGGGGACGGCTGCATTTCGCGAACCTGTTCCAAGTTCGCTGTCGCCGAAGCTGGACGCCAGGGCATTCTCTCAGGAGAACTCGAACAGCTCCGGAAGCTCGTGGCCATTCTTGGTCGAGATGGCGCTATCGTCACCGTCATCAATCGACCTACATGGTATGCACGGTTTCAGCGTGGTCACGCCCGGCTTAGCGCCCGGGAACGAGCACAGATGGCGGAACGGCGCCGCCGCGGTGGTAGGTGCCAATGATGAGCGAGGTGGTCATGCACCCAAGGGCAGCTGAAGGACGAGCGCGTCAAGCTGCTCGCGATATGGAAAGCGCCGGTCTCATCGACAATCAAAGAGATTCCTTCGAGGAGCGAATTCGGATCCAGGCACTCCTGCGTCATGCGTACGCACGTATGGAAGAACGTCCGCTAATGCATCGTCCAGAAGAAAGGCGGCGCGTCGGTGAAAATCTTTGGATGTTTCTCGAGGAAATCGAGAAGGGTCCGCGTGGCGTTAGCAAGGCTCGCGTGCTTCAAAAAGCAATTCATGCGGATCCGATCGACTCAACGAAGCATCTAGCGCGGTACGCGTTTCGTCCATCACAAGACCCTACCGAGGCCGAGCATCGTAGCAGATACTTGCTAAAAAAAGTTGCGAAATTTGTTCATGTTGCAAAAATTGCTGCCGAACTGGGCGGCCTGGATCCTGAAACATTGATGCTGCGAATTCTTGAAGGGACTTGGTATACTCAAGATCTTCCCGAAGACCCACTGAAAGAAGATAGAACGCGACGCACAGGGGAATTGATGATCATTCTCGCGGATATAGCGGAAAGGTTACGCACTAAGTATCCACTTGATGCCGCCATACAGCGAATGGAAAATGCTGGCTGGGCGCTGCGCACCCCTGGCGATTTGACCTCACCGATGCACGTCGATCCTACTCTTGTAAATAAAAATCTGAGCTTAGATCAAAACGAATTCTGGACTACGGTGCAGTGGAGCCAAATCGAGCGGTATCCCTTGGCTCATCTGGGCTATGTTACTTTTTCTAAGAATTCAGAGGTAGGATACGTCCTAGGGAGATTTCATTTTGAAGACGAAAACGGAGAGACTTTTGTTTCTCCTCCAAGATTTATTCCTGTCTATTTTCATTATCTATGTCGTATTGACATTGTTCTATTTCCAGACGCAAAACAACGAGCGCCCAATGCCGAGTTTCGGTTTGCGCTCAGTCCCGTGACATGGTTTAAGCCTACCGAGCTGCTGAGTTGGCAATCTCCCTCAGGTACAAAATTTTGGATCGGTCCAGAGGAAACGATAGGAGAAATAGAAGCATATTTAGAGCCATACCAACCTCGTGCTCCTGCTTTCCGTCGACCTCCGCCTCGACCTCCTGCTTTCCGTCGACGTCCGCGACCACAAGCTCAGGGCTTTGCGCCTGAAAGCATCACAAACGGACCTCCGGTACCGCCACCGTCACCGCGCGGAGACGCAGAATTTAATGCAGCGATGTCCCAGCTCTCGAGCCACGATCAAGAAATCTTGCGTCAAGGCTTTGGTAATCCTGACCTTATGAGCCAGCCCGAATTTCAAGCGGCCAGGCAGAACTTAGATCGAACCTTGGCAGCCCAGACTACTCTGATTGAACCGCGGGCAACAGCTGCCCCCGAGGCTACAGAATTTTGCGAAACTGAAAACTCTTCTCATTTGAAACACCTAATTCATCTGGAAGGGGCACATCTCATATGGGCTGATGGATCCTGGACTGGTTCGCTTGCCTTACTGACTGACGAAGAGCGTAAAGCAGTTTCCAGCGTGCGAGAGGTTGAGTTACATAATCTCATTGATAGAATGAAAGAATGTCAACCTCCTTCATATCGCGGCCCCACGCTTCTTTCCTGTTTTCCTCCCATTCAAATTCTGGACGAAGCTGTTCGTCATCGACACTTCGGGTCTAACCCCAGTATCGCCCACCTGTGGACGGATGAACGGCCAAATGTATCCTCCTATGCTGACCATCCATTAGCTCAAGATCCAGTACCAGTTGCCGAAATCCTGGATCCCATTCAGGCACCTGAGGGGACTCTTTCAGCTCGGTTGGAACGATGGATTAGAGGTGATCTTGAGAATCGCGGTACTCTTGAGACTGAGCTCGAAGCGGCGGTTGCTGCCTTCATGGCTCGCATTGAGGCCACGGCATCAAGCGCAAGAGACCGGCTTACCTCTGCGGTCTATGGAAAGCGCTAGCCTGCGTTGCCTTGGGCGGCCCGACGACGGGCGGCAGCAATTGTCTCGGACGCATGCGCCGGGCTAGGCTTCTCATCAACGCCAAGGACCGGATCAGAGCAAAGAAAGTTCCATGCCGTCGCATCTCTCCAGTCTTACCCTGGCCCTGGTAATCGCGCTCACCTGCAACGCTGCGGCCCAATCCGCCAGGGAGCGCCCGCTGGTCATCGCCCATCGCGGCGCAAGCCAATACTTGCCTGAACACACGATGGAGGCCTATCGCCTGGCCATCCGGCAGGGCGCCGATTTCATCGAGCCTGACCTGCTGCTGACCGCCGATGGCATCGCTGTGGCACGCCATGACCGCGCGCTCGGCGCGACCACGAATATCGCGTCCCACCCCACCCTGCCGAGCAACATCGATCAAATCACGTTCAGACAGTTGCAGGGCCTGCAGGCCATCTCTCGCGGGGGCGCGGCCTATGCGCCACCTGGGGCCGGTCCGGCAGGCCTGCGGGTGCCGAGCTTCGCTGAGGTGCTGGACGAGTTGCGCACACTCCACGCATCCACCGGGCGCATCGTGGGTGTCTATCCAGAGGTGAAGACCATCGGCCCGGGGCTCAACAGCTATAATCGTGCCCTTGCGGATGCGATGCTGGCCGAGCTCGCCCATCCCCGCCATGGCAGACTGTTCGACGGCCGCCGCGGCAATGTGATTCTGCAGTCTTTCGATAGTGAGGTGGTGGCATACCTCTCGCGCCAATCATCGCTGCCGGTGGTGCAGCTTTCCCCGCAATGCCCGGCCAGGTCGGATATCCCGGCGATTGCCGCGCGCGCTGATGGCGTCGGCACCCAGGCCGCCCAAGCTGATGCGGATTGCCTGCAAAGGCTGCGCGCGGCCGGGCTGTTCGTGCATGTCTATACCCTATCCAACGCCAATCCCGACCTGCACGCGACGATGTTCCGCAACGGCGTGAACGGCGTCTTCACGAACGCTCCCGACACGGCCATCGCCCAGCGCGAGCAGGCGCTGCCAGGTGCCCCGCCACGCGAGTGGGTCGCCCCGGCGCGACGCCGCCGCGACTGATAACGCCGTGCCGGGCATGGTCGAGGCGATCCTGGATGGGTAGCCGCCGGAGGGGGTGCTGGTGGGGTGGCGCAGCAAAGAGATTCATTGGACAGCGCACGCCGCCTCCGAGTTTCAACAAGACCGGAGCTTCAGAGTCTTGGCACTTCGTCGGCAAACACGGCTTTGGGCCGATGATGCCGCCGGTCTCAAGAATCTGGGCAAATTGATGGTAGCGGTAGGGTAGCAAGGACCTTCGATGATATCGAGGCGGACCCGCCTACCCGGTTATATGCTACAGTTGCTGCCTTCGAGCTCAGCAGCGCTGCGATGGTGGCCGCGGGAACAGCATCGGATCGCGTCGGCAAGATGAAGATAACATGATTCTCGCCAACTACTCCCCCATAGCGACGAATGAACTCCTCGGGGACAACGGCCGCGTTAAGGCGCTTTTCCTGCGAGCTTGATGATGTCCGCTGCAGGACTACGCATTCTTGAGTGATGACGTAGGAGGCTCCCTTGTCGGCTTGGACAAAGCCTCGGTTTCCAGCCTGGCGGGATTTGCGTCCGCGATCATAGTCGAAGTGGCCATCGGGGGTGACGGACGCCGCCCAGATTAAAGGAAAGCGGCCTCGTGCCCGGGTATAGTGGAGACGCCACGGCTGCCGGTTGGCAACGAGATGTCCCGACCTAGTTGTCCAACCGAGGTCATTCAAGCATGGACCTGTCCCCGCCTCGCCTTCGCCCGGCAGTAACCAAGGTGAACCGTCGGTAGGCAGGATGACGTCGGGAAGTGCGTGAACGCGGCCGGTGCTGGTGAGAATACTAGAGGCCGCTCGGTGTGGCATTGGGTCCTTTACCGGTGTGGGACGGCGGCGCAATACGATGAAGCACGCGTCCTGGATAGCATCGAGGAAAACGTCCGTTCGCTTCTCCACGCTGTCGAGTACCAAGACCTCAGCGAGCTCAGAGATCCGGCGTCGAAAGCGCGCGAATTCGGGGCCGCCTACGAAGCTAGCAGGGATAACGTGGCCAACCAATCCACCGGGCGGGACGAGGGCGAGCGCGTTGCGAGTAAAGAGAGCATAGAGGTTCATCCGCCCACCTGTGATGTCCGGGAATTGCCCTTTAGCCAGAGCGTGCTCCGTGGCGTTCAGCCGGCGATAGGGAGGGTTTCCGAGCTCATGGTCGAATCTGGCCCAGGGCGACTTCAGCCCATCACCGTGCTTAATCAAACGAGATGCTTGGCGGGCAATACCCTTGGGGAATTCGAATTCGCGGATGAGCATGCGGGTAAAAAGCGCTTGGGCCAGTTTGGTGAGCGATGGGTCGATCTCGCAACCCTGTAGGCGCTCACTTAGAAGGACTGCGATAGAATTGTGTGCGAGCCCCTTTTGAACCCATAGTCGGACCATCCGGCGGGCTAGGGGCACGACGAAGGCAGCACCACCAGCGGATGGATCCCGGAAACGGTCCCTACCGATCTGAACGCCCAATGCCGCAAGGCGGCCGAGGAGGTGATCCACCAAGTGGGGAGGTGTGAAGTATGCACCGAGGCGCTTTCGGCTTTCGGTGGGCATTAGTATTGCGAAAACGCAGGCAATCGCATGATCTCGCCATTCCTCGGTCATTTCGCCCAGGATAGCTATTGCCGCAGCAGGAGCATTACCGTTCACCAAGGCCAGGGCTTCTTGTAGCGCATCGCCGCCGCGGCGGCGGTAAAGGGCGCAGAGACGGCTTACTCCATTGGCGGAAAACGATATTGAAGCTTCTTTTTCTTTAATCGTCTCGCTCATCATCAGCAAATCTGAATACGCATTTTTACGGAACGACGTCAACAACTATCGGTACGGTGACTACTTATAAGATCGGCGAGGAACAGGAGATCACGGCCCTCAGGGCGGTGGTGACAACATCGACGCCAATGCCCTCAATCAGCACGCCGAGCTCCAGGGACTGCTTCTCATAAAGCAGCATGTTGGCTGATCCTACATACGCGCGGCTACCATCCGCGATGATGGCCTTGGCATGGAAGGTCTCGAAGCCATCAGCATGGACAACGGCATAATCCATGACGGTGACGCCCATGGCTGTCAGAGCCGCGATTGAGTTGGCAAGGGTTTGCTTGGTCAGGTGTCCCCGGACACGCAGGACGAGAACGCGCTCGGTGGCCTTGGTCTGGCTGAAAAGATCGAGGACGAAGGCCATGCCTGGACCATTCACGAAGGGGGTGAAAATCCAGAGTGAGTGTTCCGCAGACTGGGCGACATCGCGCATGGCGCGCGAGGTGTCCAATATCTCGGCCGCTGCTAGGCCAAGCTTTTGCAGGGCAGCTGGATACTGGCTGCGCCCTCCCGGTGGCGTCACGACAGAACGAAAGGTTCCCTGCTCCGGGCGGAGCTCAGCCATGGCCGCGACGCCCTGTAAGAACGGCTCGATATGCTCTGGAAATGCGGCGCTGGCGAGTAGCACCCCGGGCTGTGTCTCAACGGCCCATCCGCGGGCGACGAAGTCAGCAGCTGCGGCTCTCAGGGCCTGGCCTCGACCCGGAATTCGATCGAGAAGAGCCCGGCCGCTGGGAGAATGCAGGGCCCTGGCGAGGAGGGCTGCCTCTCGGGCCACATGCGCCAGGGATTTGACGACGGAGAGTTGGATCTCCGCCGACAGGCCGTTCCTCAAGGCTGACCGGCGGCAGCGGCCGCCCGCATCTGCGCCACCACATCGTAGTAACCCACCATCTCCTGGCGGCCATTCTGCCAGCTTGCCCACTGCGGCCGTCCACGGCCAACTAGCGACGAGCGCGAGAGCAGCTCGTTGCGGGTTAGGCATGAGGTTTCCGGAATCATGATGCAGTCTGGGCAGGCTCCGCCGCGCTGTACGCAAGACCCTTCGCTGCCGCAGCGCAACGCTGCCGGTGCGCCCATGCGTGCCAGGAATTCGTTGCCCTGGTCCTCGGAACCGCGGTCGCGCCACATCGAGGTTATATTAGCCAGATCCATGGTCGTCCCACGGCGATAGATCAGGAATGCCAAGTCAGGGACGAAGAGGTGCTCGGCGAAAGAGCCGAGATCTAGTCCGGATAGAGCCGACGCCTGGATGATCGCGGTATGCGCCATGGTGTGAAGCAGTGTGTAGACGTGGGGGAATGCGATCTCTGAAACTTCCCCTCGCTTGCGGAAGCCATCCAGGAAGGGCTCGAAGCGACCGGGTAGCGGGGGATCAGCGGTCTGGACCTGAACTGCCTGGGCCAGAAGGCGGCCGCCCAGTGACATACCTTGGCTGGGCGTCGGTAGATCCAGATTATTGGCCTCGATCCAAGCTGCGACGGCAGCTGGATTCAGCCGGGCGTAGATACCCTCGTTGGCGGAGACAATGCTGAGTACGGGGATCCGCCACATCTGCGGCTGTCCGGCGGTCACCTGGTCGACCTTCACCTTGGGGAAGAAGCGCAGCCGAACCGGCAGATCCGTGTTAGGCGCCTTGTCTCGCTGAATCAGCGGTTTGGAATCGGTCCTAGTGTAGCCGAAGGTGAAGTCGCAAACGCGAACATCGCGCACGATCCGCATCTCGTCGATACCCATATCATCGAGCCAGCGGCGAGATTCTCCGTGCAACCTATCCAAGGCCTGAGGGGGCATCCCATCCGGGCGGGTATGGGCGTCGAGCTGCTCGACCGAAACAGACCGAAAGCGACCATCTGGCAGGGGTTCGGCCGAGACCTTCTCGATGCGAAACGCCTCGTGTTCGACGGTCATGCGCACCGGATCGAACTTGCTCGGGAACGCCTTGCTGCCATCAATGAGCGAATGCGTCAGCGGTGACGAACCAGAGTGCTTGGAGAAGACGTCGCGCATCCACTTCTTCTCGAGGCCATGGATGGTATCCTGAAGAGCCTTTCGTCTCTTATCGACCTGTTGGCTAGGAGGCATATGATCCAAGCTGGAGAGCATTTCTTTGAAGCTCTCACAGTTGTGCCATTCATCTTCGATTCCTGCCTGCCTCAGTAGCTCGATCTTGCGCTCTAGTGTCAGGTTCGTGCCAGGCGGGAGACCGTAACGCTCGGTGAGAAATGCTGAAAGGTCACTCACTCGCGATGCTTCCAGCATGCGCATGGTGCCGTCTTCAGAAAAAAGCAGCACGCGGTCGCCGTGCGGATAGTGAGCGGCGCTCGCGCGATAGGAAATCGGCTCCATATTGATCTCAGCGTGGAGCGCATTGTTGTTCCTGAGTTCGCCTGCCAGGGCCTTGAGTGTGTAAGGGTCCTTCATGAGCAGGTCTCGTGGCTCGCCGCAGTGAGTGCAGGCCAGGCGCACATTGGACAGGGCGCCAGTGCCGATGCCGATCCAACGGAAGGCCTTTCGGGCGCATTGCTGGCACTCGTCGAGCTTGGTGAGGTTGCCATCATCACGAACATGCAGGCGTGTCGGCGAAGGGGATACCACCTCACCGGACCAATGGGCCATAACAAAGTCGAGTTGCCGCCAGTTGTTGGCGCATCCCTCCGCCCCGGTAGGGCAGGCATGTCGAAAGCTCTCCATCTCCTCCGCAACGGTGTCAGGTCGTGTGCATTCCCGATGGAGGTTGCAGCCCGAACGCGCGCAGCGGAACGACAGCGGGAACGGCACGAAGCTGGCGAAATCTGGCGACTGAAAGCGCAGATGGCCGGTCTTGATATCGACCTCGCCACTGTCGCCCAGCACGGCCTCATCGACGTAGAGCTTGGGGTGCCAGCCCGCATGCTTGTTGCGCGCGTTTCTGCCCCGGTTCAGCCAGGCCTGGGCATATTCCGAGATAATGGCGGTGATCTGTGCCTGGTTCGCGGGTGTCAGGCCACCTTCGGCTCCGTTATTACCGATGTCTCTGTTCGCCTGGTCGGGGTATGCCATACATGCGACGGCCCCACCTTCAAAGGTGAAAAGGCTCCCCGGCGAGTATGCGCGTGCGACCTGGCTCTGCGAGCGGTTCATGTTGAATGACGAGAAGCTCACGGGCTGTTTTCCCAGAGATGTCCGGTGCTTAATTGGAAGTTAGGCATGATCAGTCTTGCCTCAGTTCATTGCCGCGCGGGACACGCCTAGGAGCACCGCTTCTGATCGCGTTGAGACCACGCAACATATCGCTTGTGTTGACCTCGCGCCGCTCGTGCAGACTTGTTGGGCGGACCACGCCGTGGCCATCCACGTCACGAAGGCTGGTCATCGGGGGCATCAGCCCGCTCACCATGCCCGCGCTCCACATCTCACTGAGCTCCGAACTAGATTCCCTGGCACCATCAAGGAACTGCTTCAGCTTTTGACGGATGAGTCTTCGGTAATAGGTAGCATTGAATGAGCCGCCCACCGATGAAGGCAGCGATACGCCAATCGCCCGGGCGATGTAGTCCACGCAGGCGTCGAACTCGATGGTCTGCTCCAGGATCCTAGTGGCGACGTTGGTGTGGTTCGGCTCCCGCGCGTCTGACTTCTTTGTCGCTGAGGCGAAATCTTCTTGGTGGTAGACGCCAGCTAGCCAATTCTGAATCAGGGATGGCATGGATCGCTCGATAGCCTTTTCAGCCCAGCGCTCTGTCGCCGGTGGCGGGATCATACGCTCTAGCAGCCTGTGGAAGGCCTCGTGCACCTCGACCACGTAGCGATCTCGTCGTGTCTGTGGTGTCGGCACGAGTAGGGAAAAGCCGACATGCGTTCGGCCGACGCGGCTGGATGCCTGGATGTATTCGGCGATGTCGGACGGCAGCCCCGCGAATGCCATTGCATTGAAGGCCTCGACGTCGACCCCGTGCGACACAGCGGAGGTCGCGACGATGCCTCGTAGGCCCCGCCAGGGCGGCTGAACCGCTGGATCAAACCGCTGCTTCTCCGGTGGGAAGATCATTTCCTTCTCCGCCAGGTCCACGACACACTGGATAGTGCCCACATCGACGCCGCCCGAGATGAGCGCCATTCCGTAGCGCATACCCTCTGTCGGGTGATCCAGGCTGTATCGCTGATCCTTCATGAGGCGATGGGATTCCCGCACCTCGTCCTCGATCGCGGATAGGATCTGGTCGCCGCCTTTCTTGTTCGTGACGTAGGTCAGCATGATGCGGTGTAGGTCGACCAGGGCCAGCAGCGCGTCCCACTTGCCAGCAGCGGCCGCCGCCCGGATTGCAGCGGCTCGACGATCAGCGAAGCGGCTGTCGGACTGATGCTGCGCGATCTCTTCGGCCGCCCGATCACGAGTCGTCGGGTCCCTAAGGTCGGTCAGCCACCGGGTGGACGCCGCGGCATGCGTGGCCAACACTGCCATCGTCGTCACAGTGTGGCGTCGCCCGTTGGTCATCAACGAGGCGTAGATACGAGCCCAGGGCGCCGCGGCTTCATCGCCAAGTGGATTCCCCCTCAATGGAGCGCGGACCAATTCGGCCTGACCCTCGGGGAGCCAGCCGGAGAGGCGCACATAGAACCCTTCATGCAGGCCAGGTCCCGGATGTGGGAATTGGACTACACTGCGTTGATAGATCGCCCTGACGTGGCGGCCGACATCGGAGGCCGTGGCGGTGGCGCCGATGACGTGGGGCAGCCTCACTTTGTCTGGTGCAGCAAGGTATCTCGACGTGCGATGCGAACCCAACAGGTCTCCCAGGGATCTGAACCACTCGAACAGGCTGGTCTCGAAGAGCCCGCCGAAGGTACCCAAACTTTCATCGAGTAGGTGCATTTCGTCCTGGATGATTAAGCTCGGTATGGGATCGAAAAGCACCTCCTCGCCGTCGCTGTAGGCGGGCGCGAGCGGCGCCCCCTGAACGCCCTGTGGCAGGTTCATCTCAAGCATGCCCTCAGGGCCGCCCACGAGGTACCGGGCGACGCCGAACATTCCGGCGATCTGCCCGATGCGGGCGATGTTCTGTCCTATCAAGGCGATCTTATCGATTGTACCGAGCAGGATGGAGGGCGCTCTTCGGTAGATGTCGGCATCGGTCAGGATGAAGGGCAAAGGTGTGATCCCGGCGCCACCGTTCTCGCGGTTCCAGCCGCATTCCGCATTGAAGCATACGATCCCGAGTCGATGCTGCTGCTTCGGGAAAAGGCGCAGGCCGGTGCCCTCGACTTTGCAGAATGGGCAGGTAGGGCTCTTGTTCCAGGCGATCTGCGCGGCCTGGTAAAGGCGGTCAGCGGGATCCGATGCATCAGGATTCATCAGCCGATCCTCGTCGCTGGCGCGCGCTGTACCGTCGATTGGGATGCACTTCAGTTGGTTGTAGATCACGCCCTTCCAATCGGCGACGGCGTTCGGAGTGTTGCCGCCGCCCACCCAGAAGCCGATCTCGAATGGAGCACCCGGTAACGCGAGGCCGCGCCGAACCATTTCAGCTGCCGCCAGGGTGCGCGACAGACGCTGTGCCTGCTGTACAGTTAGCAAGCGCAGCGGGTAATGAAGCATCGCCGTAACGCCGCGGAGCTTGCCGCGGAACCGATCGAGAAAGAGCGCGAAGACGACGGTGCCGAAGAAGGCCTCGGTCTTACCGCCGCCGGTGCTCATGTAGAGCAGAGTGACGGCATCCTCATCGAACTCGGGATCGAAATAGTCAGGCCCGTCGAATCCTGGAATTCGCGATGCCAGCGTGGGAACATGGCTGAGTACGAAGGCGAGCTGGAACAGACGCCATCCTGGGTTGGGGATCCGCTGACTGGGGCGGTAGACCCTGGCAAAGCTCGTCTGCAGAGCGAGCCAAGTCTTCCATGGAGCGGCCATGCCGTCAGCAGGATTGGCGTCGCACACAGCCTTGGAGCTCATCAGGAGACGAATACCAAGGCGGATCCGGTCGACCTCCTTTCGCCACGCTGCCAAGTCGTTTTGGAAGTGCTCGACCTGCAGCGGATCGCCCTGACCGCGCCCTTGAGCGGCCAGGGCCGCAATCCAAACCTCCATGGCGTTGGGAAGCGCGTTCAAATCCGCTGGATCGAAGTCTGGCCTGGCCAGGGCAGTGAACTCGGTGATGACGTCAGGGATGCCATGCTGGGTCGTGCGAGGCAGCACGTATCTCGGCATCCAGGTTGTTCGGAGCTGGCGTCTTCCAGTACTCACACCTCGGTTCTCGACTCCGCAGTTCAAACCGATGGCAGGAAGCTCCAGGAAGCCCTCGAGGTGGTAGCTGCGCTTCACGCGCTCGAGCGATGCTGGGACCAGGGCCGCCTCCGGGAGGCTGACCTCCATCGACACCAGAAAGAGTCCGTATTCCCGTTCGTCATCGACCTCGCGTTCATTCTCGAGCGATAGCCGAACGGAATGACCAACAGGCTCGCGCCGAATCTCCAGCGCATCGAAATGGAAGCTGAGCTGGAATGAAGGGATGAGCTCGGCTTCGATCGGCGGGCTCTGTCGCACCCTGATGAGGTAGCTGTCCCAGGCCTCCTGCGTCCAGAAATCCTCTGAGACGGGCCGCGGAGCGGAGCGCCAAGCGCGTTCGATACCTTCCGGAGAGGCGATCCAGGCCGCACAAGCTGTCCTGATCTCGATGAGCAGGCGTTGGGAAGCATCGGCGGCGATGACGCCCCAGTGATCAACTGGTGGGATCGGGAGCTCCACGTCCATCGTAGGCACATCGATCCGGACGAATGCCTTCGGAACCTCATAGGCGCGGCTGTAGCGCGCAGGGATGCGGCGGCGCTGCGCCACCTTTGTGACGACCGGTTCGGGATTGGTGTCGCCATCATCGTCATCGTCGCTTCCCAGGGCAGGCCCTGGGGCGTTCAGTGGGGCGTCGACGCCGTAGTGGGCTTCGATCTCGCGGGCGATCGCGTCGATGATCGCTTGGCGGTCGTCACGAGGTGTCGTTGCGGTGATTCGCTGATCACGCAGCGCCTTCCGCATCGTCCGCATCTCGGTCTTACATTCCTGGCTGTAGTCCGCGGGCGGAATGAGGCGGCCATCATCGTCGAAGAGTTCGGCCGATGTTGGCAGGATGCGCAGATACACGGACAGGCTGACGCGCAATTGGATTACGCCTTCGGCCTCGCGATGGATCGCGATATCCAGGCCGTGGGTGTTCACCCGGATGTCGTTGGCCTCGTCATCGCCATCAGCATTCACACGTGGGAGCAAGAACCCGCTGGCCAATGTTCTTGAGGGGCAGCCGAACAGGATCCGCCCCATGTCACCCTCCCCGGAGGTGCGACGACGTACGAACTCCAGGTGAGCGTCCGCCACCCCTTCCTTCATCTCCTGCCGCTGGTCGGCATCCGTGATAGTTGCCAGGGCTTCGTCGAGGGTCATTGAGAGTTCTCGCGCAGATTTTTGACGTCAGTAATCATTTCGACGGAGGTTCGGATGGAGTCGAAGAGGCTCTCGGCGGATGTGGTGCCGGTGAGATGGGCCGCACCTTCCGGATCGACGATGAAGGCGGCCATCTGCTCGTGGAAGATTGCGCCCTCCTGAATGGAGAAGCTTCGGGTCGCCATAATCGACAGATCCCAGAACATTCGTGCTTCGGTCTCGGCTGTTCCTAATGCCTGCATGAAGATGCGGAAGCGCTCCCAATCCCTCGGCGCGTCCGGTCGCACTCTCTCCTCAGCACTCAGGCCATCCATGCCAGCCTTGAGCCAGCGCCTGATGTTCAGGTCCTCATTGGCGTCGATCTTCTCCGGGTCGATCCCTCTCATTAGGGCGAGGACGTGCCGGGCCTTTTCTGCCTCAGTGCCTGGCAGACTGCTCCGTTTCTTGGCAATGAGAGTGTGGTAGCCTTTAATAAGGTTCCGCGTCTTGCTCGATGCCTGCATGGCGGTTCGAATCCGTGCGCGCAAATCATCGGCGAGAATGGGGATCAGATCGCCATCCTTTAGATACCTCGCCTCAACGTTCTTGAACTGGCGAATCTCGTCTGGGGTATACACCGGTACCTTCGCTGAAGACCGGTATCGGATTTCCCTCGGCGGAGACGCAGAGGTGGTGACGACCGTGAGCTTCCCCTTTGATCCATCCCGACTTTGCGTGAAATCCAACAACCTGGGTCCGGACGAAGACGTTGTGGTAAATTGAGCTTCTAGCAAGTCCAAGGAAGCGTCTGCGCCACCGCCCTGTAACTTCTCGGCCAGAAGCTTAGCCCGAGCGGAAATCGCTCCAAGACCATCCGCATCTGACAGGCATTGCAGCAACGACGATACGAGCCCGATTCCTGCACAATCCCCAATGATGGCGACTTGCTGAGGTGCAACGTTGGACGCCAGGATCGCCTGGATGGCGGCGGTGTCGGGTCCGACGATAATCAGGCGTCCTGGCCCAATCTTCTCAGCCAGTTCCCTGTGGTGGCATGTCGGTATACCGATCGAAGTGACTGGCGCGGCAATTGAGAAAAGCATGGCAATCTCGGGTCGCGAAAAGGAGATGAGGGTATCTTGACGATTCCATTCTCTCTTTGCGAGTAGCCTTCGAAGTGTGAGCGAAACTGGCGTGTCAGTCTGCCACTCCTGAAGTCTCTTGATGGCAGCATCGCGGAATTGCTCAGCCTGCCCGACTGCTATGCCAGACTTACTGCAGGTTGCCGTCAGCGCATAGATTTCCTGTTTGGAGTGAAACGTTTTTAGAACTTCGCGATTTTCTTCCGAGTCTTCCTCCCACAGCATTTTCGCGGACTGTTCGGCTTCGGCTAAGCCCAGTGGCATGGATGCAGCACGATGCAAAGCGTCCAATGCGCGCCGAGCCGTTCTGTACCCATCGAGCATCGAGGCCTCGCGCAATCGGCGCCCTATGTCGAGCGCTGACCGCCTTAGCGGGGTCAGGGTCGCGTCCTTGATGTCAGCATCGTAGACGGAGACGCCTCCCTCCGGGATAGCGTGCCGCGGGCCGAGAGGGTCGTGTTTAGGTGAGTAGACGGCCTGCCGCAGATGAGCTGGGCGGCCCAGCTTCACGTTATGGGCCTTGAGCATACCCTCTGCCTTGCGGAGGGCGTGGACGTCGTTGGAGAACATGATCACTGGGGGCCGCCTACCCGGTACCGAAGCAAGACTGAGTAGGAGATCGCTTAATCCCCGCTCCCAGGTGTCTCGAATTGGTCGCAGGATATTAGAGTGTAGGTTAATCAACACCGCATCAAGGCCCCGCTCAGAAAATCGCGCTGTAGAACTCAGGATCTTCTGTAGGCCTACCTTGTCGCTGAGAGGTAGGCCGAACACACAGTGCGGAGCAAGGCTTGGGTCGCCGAGCTTGGTGAAATCCTGCGCAAGGGTATCGCCGTTCTTCTTGTTGGGCCTAGCGCGCGTGAAACGGATGACCCGTCGAAGGATTTGATCCGGCTCCTGCTTATAAGAGCCTTTAGCCAAAAATCGCGCCTTCGAATCCTGCGTGCTTTGATCCCAAGAGAATGCGATCGTCGTCTCTCGTAATGACGGGCTTTCGTTTGATTTACGACGGCCTTCGGTCCCCAGAAGCTCGCCCACCAACATGTAAACTCTTGCCGCAGTGTAGTGTTCTAGGCCGTCATTACCGCAGATTGAATTATTCAATAGCCCAGATGCGAGCTGCCTACCCAACGCCTGAAGCGAAACAGGGTCGACGAGATATCCGAGCGTCGGCGCCATGGAGCCTTCACTAGTCTCCGTTTTTGCCCTCCATGGCCACATCCCAAGTGTGCAGTAACTGTAGCGAGCGCTGGCTTCTGCTTCCCGCAAGGCAAGAGCCACTGCGACAGAACCATCGCAGCACCGTTCCGGCCAGGACAGCATACTACGATCTCTTCCGTCTTCGACCGCCGCCAAAATCAGATCCACTATCGAAAGGCTTGCTTCTGGCCGCTTCCAGTCCTTGGCATCGTCGGATCGTGATGCATACCGAACCGCTATGGGCGCAATACTCAGAGGGCGCCTAATCTCAGTGAGTTTTTTCCTTGCCTTCGAGGCGCTCAACAACTCGCGCACGCGGGCGACCCTAGCCGCTTCGGCTTTGGCGCCATGAGTATTTTTAGCGTCAGTACCCCGCAGACTACGACGCATTTATGCTCCTAAAAATTTGTTAACGTTTGATCCCTTGGAGCAAATTTGTCAAGCTTTTCACAATACACCAGGAGCCATAGCTTCTTACCTCCGCAGGGTTTCCCGGCCACGGTTTTGTAACAATCTTTGTGCCGGTGAGCATCGGCGAGTCGGCCGTCGCTAGGCAATCGCCTATTGCTGGAACTTTGCCGCTTGGGAGCGTGGTGGGCCGGCCCCTGCTTGAAAGGTTTCTAACAATTGAGGGGGTTTTCGGAACTGGCGATCAATTTCGATCACGTCGCCATATCGTTGATTCGTTTTTTCAGTACGGATCTCAGGCAAGTTCGCTGCTAACCACGCCACATTTCCGCCACACAATAATCCAGCTATCTCAATAGCTTAAGGCCTCCGTACTAAATCGGCCAAGTCAACAGGTTCGGAGAGAAACGGCCCTCGGAGAGCGATTTTCGGGCTTTTCCCGCCCTGGCCGGTCAACAGGTCCACCTCAAAAACCCCAGGAATCCTGCCAAAGAGCGGGCGGATCGGGCGGGCGGAGAGCGGGGTTCACTTTGAAGCTGGCGGAGAGGGTGCGCCCGGATTCGAACCGTCGCCATGCTGCGTGCGCGGTTGGGAAGCATCCGATCCCACGCCGCGCCGCTCATTGGGCCACCCTCGTGAATGGAAGGCGGCTGCCGAGAGGTGGTTGTCTTTCCCTTCCGGTGTCCTGCCGCGACGGCCTGCGTCGCTCGCCGCTCGACGGCCCCTGTGAGACCAGCTGCGCGGCGGGTGCCGGGAGGTCCAGACGGGCTACAGGCTGATGCGCCAAGGGTGGCCGCCCAGAGCGCCGGACAATGAGCAACCCGCCGGACCTCCCGACCGGAGCGAGTGTAACCCGATCCGACAGGAGGGAGGCATGCGATACGTTGTCGGTCTTGATTGGGGCAGCACCGAGCACGCCGTCTGCGTCCTCGGCGAGGATGGCCGCGAGGCCGCCCGCTTTGCGGCCAGCCACACCGCCGAGGGCCTGGCCGAGCTGCGTCGCCGCCTCGCCCGCTTCGGCAGCCCGGCAGAGTTGCCTATCGCCATCGAGCGACCGACCGGCCTGCTGGTCGACACGCTGGTCGAGGCCGGCCACCCGGTCGTCCCGATCCATCCGAACGCCGTCAAGGCCGCGCGCCCGCGCCACCGCATGAGCGGCGCCAAGAGCGACGGCGCCGACGCCTTCCTGCTCGCCGACCTGCTGCGCACCGACGGCCACCGCCTCGCCCCGCTGCGACCGCAATCCGACGAGATCCGCGCGCTGCGCGCCCTGGTCCGCGGCCGCGATGACCTCGTCGCCACCCGCGTCCAGCTCGCCAACCAGCTCCGCGGCACGCTCGACGGCTACTGGCCGGGCGCCGCCGCGATTTTCGCCGCCATCGACAGCCCGATCGCGCTCGCCTTCATCCGCCGCTACCCGACCCCGGCCGCCGCCGCACGCCTCGGCGAGGGGCGCCTCGCCGCCTTCCTGGCCTCCCAAAGCTACAGCGGACGGCGCAGCCCGGCCGAACTCCTCGCCCGCCTCCGCGCCGCGCCCCTCGGCCTCGTCGCAGAGGCCGAGGCGGTGGCCCGCGGCGAACTCGCCACCGCGCTCGCCGCCACTCTCGAAGCGCTGGTCGCCCAGATCGCCACCCTCACCGCGCGCATCGCCCACGCCGTCGCCGCCCTTCCCGAGGGCCGCATCGTCATGTCCTTCCCGCGCGCCGGCACCATCTGCGCCGCCCAGATCACCGCCGAACTCGGCAACGTCCGCGCGCGCTTCCCCTCCAACGAAACACTTGCCATGGAGGCCGGCGTCGCGCCCGTGACCAAGCAGTCCGGCAAGAGCCGCGCCGTGATCTTCCGATGGGCCTGCAACAAGCGCCTGCGGGCCGCGCTCACCTGCCTCGCCGACAATTCCCGCCACGCCTGCGCCTGGGCCGCCGAGGTCTACCGCCGCGCCCGCACTCGCGGCTGCGACCACCCGCACGCCATCCGCATCCTCGCCCGCGCATGGACCCGCGTCCTCTGGCGCGCCTGGCAGGACGGAAAGCCCTACGACCCCGCATACCATCGCAGCGCGCAACTGCCGGTCGCCGCCTGAACCCAGCAACGTTCCTCGGTTCGGCCCAAACAGCCGTTCCTCCGTCCCGGCCACATCCCAACACCGCGACGGGGCGGCGGCGCGCTCAAGGAGCGCCGAAGGCGACCGGCGAAGCCGGCGCGCAGCGTCCTTGAACGTGCCGTCGACACGGCGCGACCATCGAACCGCCGGCAACGTTGACACAGGCCGTCTCACAGCCACACGATCCAACGCGGCCATGACCGCCTCCCGAAGGGCAGCGTTGAATCACGCCGCGACGCCTTCCGGCATGCCAGGAGAGCACACGACCTAGGCTATCCTGCCGCTCGCACGCCCCGCTGCGCGTGCAGATGCGCGAGGAGCGCACGCACCCGTGCCGGCCGGAGTCGGTCCCGAGGATAGACCGCATAGAGCGACGGCCCTTCGAAGCGGCAGCGTGGCAGGACACGCTGCAATGTCCCGGCGGCGAGGTGCTCGTCCACCAGCATCAGCGGCAGCCGCGTCACTCCCAGGCCAGCCAGCACCCAGTCACGCACCTGGAATGCGGAGGATGTCCGCACGCGGCAATTCAGTGCGACATCGTGCCGCCGCCCGGCCTCGTCCCACAGCGCCAGGATTTGGCGCTCCCCGCCGAACCCCGCATAGCCGATCCACGCATGGCCGCTGAGTTCCGCCGGGCTCCGCGGCGTGCTGCCGGCGATGGCAAGGTAGCCCGGCGCGGCACAAAGGACGCCCTCGAAGGCGCCGATCCGGCGCGCCACCAGGCCGAGTTCCGCGCCGCGCAGCCAGCCGAAGCGAAAGGCGACGTCGATCCCCTCCTGGCGAGGATCGACGACACGGTCGGTCGCGGCGACATCCAGGCGCAGGCCGGGATGCGCGGCCAGGAAGGCGGCCAGCAGCGGAACCAGCACCGTATCCGCCATGCCGACAGGGCAGGACACGCGCAGCGTCCCGCCCAGGGTGTCCTCGCCCCCGCGCGCGGCGGCGAGCGCGGCTTCCGCCTCGGCATGCAGGCGTCGGCCTGCCTCGAGCAGCCGCTCGCCTGCGGGTGTCAGGCGCGCGCCGCTGCGAGACCGTATCAGCAGCCGGACGCCGACCTCCGCCTCGAGCGCGGTGAGCCTGGTGCTGACCGAGGACTTGGCCGCGCCCAGCGCAGCCGCCGCGGCGCTGATGCCGCCCGCGGTCACGACGCGGTCGAGCATCGCAAGGTCGGCCAGCAGGGTGCTGCGTATCGCCATCGTTCGATTTGGCCGAACGGTGCGTCCGAAATCAAGAACGTCGGGCGTCGCGGCCTGCCTGTATCGTCGATGCCGGAACCACCTCGCAGGATCATCAGCTCCATGACCCGTCTTCGGAGCCTACCACCAGCAGTCAGCCGCCGCGCCCTTGGGGCCGTCGCGCTGCTCGGGCAGCCTGCCATCGCGTGGGCCCAATCATTCCCGGTGCGACCGGTGCGGCTCATCACGCCCATCCCTCCAGGCGTCGGGGCGGAGGCGACGCTGCGCCTCTTCGCCGGGGGCCTGTCGCAGCGCCTCGGGCAGCCTGTGCCGGTCGAGAACCGGCCGGGCGGGGACGCCGTGGTCGCAGCCATGGCCTTCCTCGGCCTCAACGACGACCACAAGCTGTTCTTCTCCTTCGCCGGCCCGTTCACGGTGAACCCCTTCACCATCCCGAATCTGCCCTACGCGCCGGAGCAGTTCGCCCCGCTCTCGACCGTCGCGATCGACCACGTCGCGATCGCCGCCCCGGCATCCTTCCCCGCGGCGGATCTCGTCCAGACCGTCGCGCTCGCGCGACGCGAATCGCTGGCCTGGGCGTCCTCGCCAGGCGGCATCGCCATCGCCTTTGCCGGCTTTGCGGCGGAGCAGGGGCTCACGCTGACGCGCGTGCAGTACCGCGCCGTTCCGGACATGCTGAACGACCTGTCGCAGTCACGGCTGCATCTGGCAGTGATGCCCCTCGCCACGGCGCTCCCGCAGGCCCGTGCCGGGCGGATCAAGCTGCTTGCCGTCACCAACGCGACGCGATCTCCGGCAGCGCCGGAGGTTCCAACGGCCGCGGAGCAGGGCTTCGTCCGCTACGTATTCGAGGGCTTCGTCGGCGTCTTCGCGGATGCCCGTCAACCAGTGCCGGTACGGCGGGCGCTGGAGGATGCTGCGCGTTCGGCGGTCGCCGAACCTGCCTTCGCCGATCGCGTGCGTGCTTCAGGGCAGCTGCCCCATGGCGGCGGGGCCGAGGACCTGGCCGCGCGCATCGCCGCCCAGCGCGCTCTGGTCGAGGCCGGGCTGCGTCATCTGCCGCCGGGGGGATGAGGTCGTTGCCGCGCGGCGCGTCGAGGCCAGCGAAGACAGCGGAGCACGCCATGGTGCCGGCGCCCCTCTCGGATTGGATTGGTATCCAGGCGGCCGGGCGCCTGGCCGCCTGGCGCAGGTTTTGCCGGGCGGTCGCATTCGCTGTCGAACGCATGGTCGATCGCTGGCGCGCGTGGCCGCACCCGTGAGAACCCAGACCTCGTCCGAAGATGCCGCAGGATGGCGCGCCGTGGCCGGCGCCTTCGTCGTCCTCATGGTAGGGTTCGGTGCCATCTACTCCTATGCCGCCTTCGCCGAGGAGATCGCCGGTACCTTTCGGGTCGATCGTCCCGCTGTCGCTGTTGTCTTCGCCCTGAGCGGTGGCGCCTGCTTCCTCGTCAGCGCCGTCAGCGGGCCGATGTCGGACCGGATCGGGGCGCGTGCGATGTCTGGTACCGGTCTGCTGATGGTCGCGGCCGGGCTGATCCTGACGGCGGCCGCACCAAGCCTGGTCGTCGTCTATGCCGGCTACGGGTTGCTCGTCGGCCTCGGCGTAGGCTGCGCCTACGTGCCGGCGATGGCGGCGGTGCAGCGCGCCTTCACGGCGCGGCGTGGCATTGCATCCGGCATCGCGGTCAGCGGCATCGGGATCGGCACGATACTCGTGCCGCCGGCTGCCGGGTTGCTTTCCTGCCTCGGCGACTGGCGCACGGCATTCCTGATCTCGGGCGTTGCCGCCGCACTCGTCGGATGTGCCGGCGCGATGCTGCTGCCCGCGTCACCTGATGCACGGCCGCGCGTTGATGCGGCTTCGCCGGTGCCGGCGCGCAGCGTAGTCCTTGCTTGGCTCGGTATCCTGTTCGTGTCGATGCCGGCCATGCTGCCGCATGCAGCGCTTGTCAGCTCGGCCCACGATCTCGGCCTTCCGCGTCCAGAGGCGCTGGGGCTCCTGGGTCTGCTGGGCCTGGGGACCGTTGTCGGCCGCTTCCTGCTGGCAGCGATCGCCGATGGGCTGTGCCGCCGGCGCGTCTTCATCGCCTGCTGCGCCGCGATGGCCGTCAGCATGGTGCTCTGGGCATTGGCCGACGGTGCCTGGATGCTGCGGGCATTCGCACTGGCCTTCGGCGCGGCGCAAGGGGGCTTCGTCGCTCTGCTGCCGGCCTTCATCGCGGATCGCTTCGGCACGGGGCAGCTCGGGCGCGTGATGGGAACGCTCTATACGAGCCGCGGCCTCGCCCTCATTGCTGCACCGCCGGCGCTGATGCTTGCGGCCGATATGGTAGGCTTCGCGATACCGGTGCTTGCTTTCGGCGTGATGGGTCTGCTCGGCGTCGTGGCGATGTTCCGTATCGATCGCCAGGTGGACAGCGAGGTGGGGCGACCGGAGGGCTTTCGGCTGTCGGAGGCTGCCAGGATTGCCTGACGGCGTTCAAACGCTCGGGTGTGCAGCCCGAGCCGTGACGCCACTGGCCGCTTCACCACCTCCATCGCCAGCAGCGCCGCGGCCAGGTCCAGCGTTGAGGCGTTGGCGTTCCTGGCCGTCACGCGCACGCCGTTGTTGCTCCGTCATGGCAGTCCAGCACGAAGGCGATGCTGCCGGTGTCGCGCGATGCGTCCGCGAAGTCCCTCCGCCGCGCGCCCCTGACCATGACGTCGACGTTCGCCGTCGCGCCGGGGCTGAGGCTCGGCAGGTCCCGGCTGGTCTCCAGCGCCAATGTCCGCGTCCCCCCCGGCAGCGACGGGCAGCCGTAGGGGATCGCCGGCGTGGGCGCGCGCACCGCGTCCATCGAGCAGGCCAGCCGGCGGGAGAACGGGCAGGTCGAATCCTCCAGCGGCAGGCTGCGCGACGAACTGCCGAACGGCGGGGTGTTCAACACACTCAAGGAAGCCCAGGTGCTGATCGAGGACTGGCGCCGGCACTACAGCGGGGTACGGCCGCACTCGTCGCTGGGCTCCCGCCCGCCAGCCCCAGGGACGGTGCCGATGGCCAGGTCGCAGATCAGCTCGGGAGCAGGTCCGGCTGCGATGGCCCGCTGAAATCCCGCCTGGATCACTCGATGGGGGCTGGTCACTCCAGCTATCGGTCCGGGCGAGCCGCGTTGCGCTCCTGCGTGTCCCGACCACCGTGTGCAGGACACCGCTCAGCGCTGTCTCGTGCCAAGGGAGTCCGACGCGGCAAAGGATGACGGCGCCGTTGTCAGCGAATCGCTTCTCGCCGCGACCTTCGAAGATTGAACATGAAGAGCACCGAAAAGACGGCGAGGCCGCCAAGATGAGCGGCCAGCGTTGCCGGCCACATCATCGCAACGCCGGTGGCCATCAACAGGATGCGCTCGCCCCAACCAACCGGCGCCTCGAGAAACCCGTCGATGGCACCGCCGATAGCGTAGATGGCGAAGAGAGCGAAGAACGACACTTCCAGATCGTGCCAGACGTTGCCTCCCATCATCGGCGTAAAGGCAAATAGCATCGGCACGATATAGAGCCCCTTCGCGAGCTTGAGCGAGGTGAAGCCGGTGGACATGGGAGGCGTCTTTGCAATCGCCGCGGCGGCGAAGGCGGTCAGGCAGACCGGCGGCGTCACGCCGGAGGTCTGGCTCATCCAGAAGATGATCATGTGCGCCGACAGAAGTGCGACTGTCAGCGCCTCGCGAGAAAGGGCGCCCTCGGCGAAGGTGCGCCCGATCTCGGGAGGGATCTGGGCGACCAGCGCGGTCGCAGCCTCGATGCTCATGGGCTGACCTATCTCGGCCATACGCTCGGGTACGGCGAGCATGAGGATCGCCTTTGCCTGATCCCCGATGGTACCGGCCGCGACGGCCTGGATGACGCTCGACTGCGCGATGAGTTCCGCGAGCGCGGGCGCGGACAGCGTCGCGAGCACGACGTAGGCGGCGGTCACGGGCAAGCCCATCCCGAGCACGAGGGAGGCCAGGGCGATGAGGACCAGCGCGACGATGAGGCTGCCGCCGGCCCATTGGTTGATCATCAGCGAGAACGTGTTGCCGATGCCGGTGGTCGCGATGGCGTTCACCACGACTCCGACACCGACCAGCAGAACCGCGGTCAGGACCATGTCCGATGCGCCCTTGGCGAGCGCCTCGACCACCGCGCGCGGCCCCATGCCGTAGCCGCGACGCAGCCAAGACGACGCGATCAAGGCGAGGATCCCGGCACCCGCGCTGTAGGTCGGCGTGAAACCGGCGACGAGCAACCCCATGAGCACGCCGATCGGCAGGAAGAACTGCAGTCCGCCGCGGCGGAAGGCCTGCCCCATCGTGGGCGCGTCGGGGTCGGTCGCGGTGAGGCCCTGGCGCTTCGCTTCGATGCGGATATAGACCGCGACGGACCAGAAATAGAGCATCGCGGGCAGCACCGAGACTGCCACGATCGTCAGGTACGATATGCCCGTGTATGAGGCCATGACGAAGGCGCCCGCCCCCATGATCGGGGGCATGATCTGACCGCCGGTGGAGGCGGCCGCCTCAGTCGCGCCGGCGAACTTCGCGCGAAACCCTGCACGCTTCATCATCGGGATGGTGATGACCCCGGTGGCCGCGACGTTCGCAACCGTCGAGCCCGAGATCGTGCCCATGAGCGCCGAGCCGATAACCGCGACATAACCCGGGCCGCCCACCATGCGCCGTGCCACTGCGCGCGCGAAGTCGATGATGAACTCGCTCGCCCCCGACCTGTTGAGGAAGGCGCCGAACAGCACGAACATGAAGACGTAGGTCGCCGAGATGGAGGCGATGTTCCCGAGCATGCCGTCATCGGTGTAGAATGTCCGATACAGCATGGTTTCGAGCGTGAGGCCGGGGAAGGTGAGCATCCCGGGCACGTATTTCCCCCACAACACGACGTAGGAGAAAGCCGTGACCATGATCGCCGGTATCAGGAGCCCCGTGGTACGGCGAACGAATTCAAGGGCGAGCAGCGGCGCGAGCGCCGTAAACAGCCAATCATACCATTCGAAGCGGGCGTTGCGCGCGAAGAAGGACGTCTCGCCGATCATCAGATAGGCGATGAGGGAGAGCGCGAGTACTGCGAGGAAGACATCGAGGGCGAGCACGGCCCGCCTCCCGGCCGCGCTGCGCGCCTGCCACGCCGGGTATGTCAGCGCGCACAGCGCGCCGAAGCCGCCGAAGTGCAGGACATTCACCCACATCTCGGACCAGGCGCCCAGGGTGTTGAGGTAGATGTGGATCATGGCAAGCATTGCCCCGCCCAGGAGCGCGACGCGGCCGACCAGCGTATCGGGCCCGCGCAGGACCGCCCCCGTATCGACATCGACCGGTCCCTGGGCGGACGCGTTCCGTGTTCCCGCCAAATGCTCCGCCATCGTGACATCCCCCGATCCGCAGCCGCGGATCTGCCCCCAAGCTACCCTTGTGGCGCCCAGGTCGTTGGGCACCGATACCCCATGCCGCGGAAGGAGCCGCGGGGCCGCGGTCTCAGCCCGGCATCAGCGCCGCAGGAACGGTCAGTCCGCGCTCGCGGTAATAGCGGACTGCGCCGGGATGCAGCGGGAAGGGGTAGCCTCCCAGTGACTCCTGCAGATTGATCTCGCGGGTCGCCGCGTGAATGTTGTTGAGGAAAGGCAGGTTCTCGAAGATCGTCTTGGTGACGAGATACACGTCGTTCTCGGGCACCGCGGCGTTGCAGGCGAAGTAGTTCGGCAAACGCGCCGTGTTCACCGCCCGCGGCAGGTTCGGGTAGGCGTTGGCCGGGATGACGAACGGCGACAGCAGTTGTGTGGTGCCGTTCGCCTTGGCAATGTCTTCCGCATTGAACTCGAGGAATTGCACGCGGTCGCCGGCGTTGGCGAAGAGTTGCGTAACGCTGCCCGTGGGAATGCCGGCTTCGAAGTTGCTCCCCTGGATGGTTCCGTTCTGCATCCCTTCGGCGGTCGGGCCATAGCCCTGGTAGACGAGATCGAACTTCGTGTGGTCGATGCCGAGATTGGGCAGCAACCAGAGGTTCATCGTCTCCAGACCCGAACCTCGCGCCCCCATGGAGTAGCGCCGGCCATAGAGGTTCACGAGATCTCCGATACGGCCGGTGGTGACCTGGCGCTTGTCCACCACGAACTGCTCGATATTGTACCAGAGCGGCATGATGCCGCGCAGGTTGCGCTGTGCGCCATCCTGCTGGAACGGTCCGGTCCCGCTGCCGGCGAACTGCGCCACGAGACCCTGCAGGATGGCGAACTGTGCCTGGTTTTCGCGCAGGAGCTTGACGTTCTCTGTCGAGCCCGCCGAGGAGATCGCGCTGAGGTCGAGCCCTTGGGAGGCCTGCAGCCTGACTTTTGCGACGGTCGCGATCGCCACGCCCACCGGGTAATATGTACCGCCCGTCGTCGCGGTGGTGAGCACATAAGACCGCGCTTGGCGCTGCTGCGCGAAGGCAGGCGTGGCAAGAACCGTGGCAGCCGAGCCGAGCGCGAACTGCCGGCGATTGATCCCGAACATCGTTTATTCTCCCTGCCTAGGTCAGTTTTCGTTACCGCACGGCGCGGCGAGTGACCCTTGGTCGCTAATTCATACCGGATTGCGCCCTGGAGCGTCAACCGCCGGGATGAGAAATGCCGTGACCCGCCTTCTGTCCGGCTCGCCAACTCCATAGCGCCACCCGCTGCGTGTCCGCCAACGCCCGCAGCCCGCGCCGAACCGCACGCGCCTCCCCCTCCAGGCGAGCCATCTCGGAATTGGCGGAGTATCGCCGGGAGACCCAGTCGCCGCCACGCCGAAC
>Ga0169931_10003188_pt1 | contig 26243 bp, 27 predicted proteins | sample Kivu_15m_20L_FD_129675 | JGI IMG/M metagenome (GOLD analysis project Ga0169931, IMG submission 129675) | Freshwater microbial communities from Lake Kivu, Western Province, Rwanda to study Microbial Dark Matter (Phase II) - Kivu_15m_20L... | ecosystem: Environmental > Aquatic > Freshwater > Lake...
CAACAATTACAAAACTTGAAAAAAGGCGAAATTTCTGAATCGGAAAAAGAAATGTTGGACGAAAAAATTCAGGAATCCAATGCACGTTTGGCTACTTTGAAAACCGAACAAAACCAACGTCAGACACAAGTTGCACAAAACACGGTTTCAAATTCAACAACAAATAATCCTGAAAACACAACTAAAAAAGCGAACGAAATCCCACAAGAAGCTTGGGACAATCTTCCCAATAGAATTGCAGAGCGCGAACAACAAGCACAAAATAAAGCGATAGAAAATCAAGCTAGAAATTCACAAATTGCTTTAGTCAAAACCAACGCTGAACAAGCAAAAGACCCACTTGAAAAGGAAAAATTTAATGCCAAAATCAAGCAACTTGAAAATGAAAAAGAAATTGCGAAATTGGAAGAAGAACAAGTTGAACGTCACAAAGCAATTTTGGAGCGTTTCCCTGATTTGAATTGGGAGGATGAAAAGGCACTTAAACAACAACAATTGCAATTACAATTCAAAAAAGTACAACTTGAAGAATCAATCAGACAAACTAAAAATGCCCAAGAAAAACGAGTTTTAGAAAGTCAAATTCAAGCGATTGATAAGGAGTTAACTTTAATGGAAGAAAGAATTGAAAAAAAGAAATCTTCTCAACTTTTCACTGTTTCAGCTATTCCAACCACTGAGCCTTCCACCAAAGAAATCGAAGTTTTGAAAAAGTCGCCTGATTACACCAAGTATTTGAATTTACGCAACGAATTAGTCACTTTGGAAAATGAAGCCTTGGTTTTGGAGCAACAATCAGGTGAAATTAAAACCAAATTAAAATCAACATTTATTGGCGCAAATCCGAATGAATTCAATGAGGCACAATTAAATGAATTGGGAGAACTAAGAAGACTTCAACAAAAAGCGGAAATTGTTCAACAAAAAAGTATGCAGCGCAAAACAGCAATTCAAGCGATTCCAAAATTTGAATCCTTTGAATCAATGGCGCGAAATGGCATTAAACCAGTCAAAGAAATTGTTGAAGTTATTCCGGAACCAGTTAAAGTTTCTGCGGTTTCTAGCCCGGGTAATGTTTTCCAAATTCGTTCAAACACTGTAATTGATAACACAACACCTCTACCAGTCAATCCACCTGCACCGGGAGGACTCATTTATCGCGTTCAAGTTGGAGCTTTTAGAAAACCAGTTCCTCAAGACTTATTTCGTGAATTTACACCCGTTTCAGGAGATGTGCTTCCAAATGGCTTAACTTGTTACATGGCAGGTTATTTCAATTCCTCCGATAATGCGATTGAAGCACGTAAATCAATTCGAGGTTTGGGTTATGCCGATGCGTTTATTGTCGCTTATTGTGGTGGAAAGCGCTACACGTTCAATGAAGGAAAGGAATTGGAAAGAACAGGGAAATGTAAACCAGCAACTGACAATGAATTGCGTATTGCACTCGGAAATGTAATCATGGAAAGTGTTTCAGCTCCAATTAGCGCTGTAAACCAAACCCTTCCAAGCGCTCCAAAACCTGTTGAAACTGTTGATTTAACTTATAATAAAGCACCAGATGCACGTCCATCAATTGCGGTAGAAAGCATTGAGCCTTTGTTTTTTACAGTTCAAATTGGCGTTTACAACAAACCAATTAAAAACGGACAACTTACGGCATTCGATGAATTGTACACGAGCAAATCGGAAAAAGGACAAATTCGATATGCAACGGGGAAATTTGAAGATGTAGAATTGGCAAAACAACGTAGGATGGAGGCTGTTCAAAAAGGAGTTGCTGACGCGTTTGTGGTGGCTTATTACAAAGGAAAACGAATTACAATCGCCCAAGCCAATCAACTTATCGCTGAAAAAGGAAATTCTATTTTTGAAAAGGTTGAAAGTAACCTTACGGAGCCAATCGCAGTAAACCAAAACCAAAATTTGGAAGGAGTTAAAGTTAGAACCGAAGAAACTGCTATTGAAATCAAAACACCAGACAGAGAAGTGATTAAATACCGTGTGTTTGAAAAAACAGTCACACCTGAAAATGCAACCGAATTCTTAGAAAAGATGAATAAAGTAGGGGTTTTTGTTTACAACGCGGAAGAAGGAAAAGTTTATTCTCAACGTTTAACCTCATCAGAGTTGGCAGCTTTACCTTGGGAATATTACGCTGAAATGAATGAAAGAGCGGTTAAGGAAACCAAATGGAAAACCATAAAAGTGAGTTTGGATGAGACCATCCCGGGCGCTTTTGTTGATTGGTTCTTGCGTTCGTCTTATCAATACCGAGCTGGAAAAGACATTGTGGAATTTTTTCCAAAAAATCAAGAAGAAGAAGCCGAAATTAGAACGGCAATTATTAATTTGCGAATGAAATTTGAATAGAAATATGGCAACACTTACCGAAGAATCCGTTTTGACCTTGGAACAGCAAATCGCTGAGTTTTCTCTGGTTCTTTATAACGACGATTACAACACGTTTGATCACGTGATAGATTGTTTGGTTAAATACTGTGAACACAACGCTATGCAAGCTGAACAATGTGCTTGGATAGTTCACACCAACGGGAAATGTGCTGTGAAATCGGGTGGTTACGAAGAACTTGAGCCTATTTGTGTGGGGCTTTTGGATAATGGATTGAGTGCGAAGATTGAGTGATTATTTTTATCCTGAGTTTGAAATTTCCATTGCGTTAAACCAAAATCAATGTAGAATTAAAAGTCAAATCAGTTTATACCCACGGTTTTTAATTATCATAAATCTTACCTTTGACTTCGAATGAAATATCTTATCGTATTCTTTTTGTTAGCCTTCACGTCAATTTCCTTCTCACAGCGCAACGTGAAAGATTCTTCTATTTCAAAAGCTCTTGTTGGTTTACACTACAATGGAATGTGGCCGGGTGGTGATTTAGAAGAACGCTACGGATTTTGGAACCATGTTGGAATTAGTGTCGGACACAAAACAGTAAAGAATTGGTATTATGGACTCGATGCTAATTTTATGTTCGGAAACAATCTCAAAGTGGATAGCCTTTTTACTCATCTTGAAGACGAATTCGGAAGAGTAACAGATATCAATGGGGATATTGGTGTGATAATGACTTACCCTCGAGGGTTGAATGTCAATTTAAGTGGAGGAAGATTGTTTAACGTTTTTGCGCCGAATAAGAACTCAGGTATTTTAGTTCATGCTGGAATGGGATTTTTGGTGCACCGAATAAGGATTGAAACCAACGACCAAGTTATTCCACAGGTTGAACTGGATTACCGTAAAGGTTACGACCGTCTAACCTCAGGAATGAATTTTCATCAATTTGTCGGTTATTCGTTTTTAGCCAACGGTGGAGCATGGAACTTTTACTGTGGATTTTACGCTCAACAAGGATTGACTAGAAATAGGAGGGAAGTGTTCTTTGATCGTCCCAATGAGTTTGTTTCCAAAGATTTACGTCTAGATTGGCAAGTTGGGTTTAGACTTGGTTGGTACATTCCTTTTTACAAAAGACTTCCAAAAGATTTCTATTACAATTGATTAGGTCGATTTACACTTTTTTTGTTCATGCCTATACCCAACTAATTCGTGTGGCTGGAATGTTCAATCCGAAAGCAAAAGCTTGGTACGATGGTCGGAAAAATCTGACTTCAATCGTTTCTTCAGCACCTAAAAATGCTTTTTGGTTCCATTGTGCCTCTCTCGGAGAATTTGACCAAGGATTGCCTTTGATGAACGCACTCAAAGAAAAATATCCGAATACGGCGGTGGTGGTCAGTTTTTTTTCTCCCTCAGGAAAAGAGTATTATCAAAAACGAAAAAATCATCCTGTCGATTTTGCTTGTTATTTACCAATTGATAGCAAATCAAATGTTCGAGCATTCGTGAATGAACTTTCTCCAAAAAGTTGTTTCATCATCAAATATGAGTTCTGGCCAAATTTGCTTGTGGTTCTTCACGAAAAGAATATCCCGTCTTATTCGGTTGCGACCTTATTGCGACCAAATCAAATTTATTTTCAGTGGTATGGTTTCTGGTTTCGCAAGCATCTCAAATTGATGAATCATTTTTTTGTCCAAAATTCGGAGACTGAACAACTTTTAAAAGCAGTTGGTGTAGTGAATATTAGTGTTGTTGGGGATCTCCGCTTTGACACTGTTGTGCAACGAAAAAATCAAATTTCACCTCAAAACGACATTATTGAAGCCTTTTTACAAGGACAAAAAGCCATAATTTTTGGAAGTAGTTGGCGAGAAGAAGAAGAAATTTTATTGGCATTTAAACCGCATTTAAATGGACATAAAATCATTTTGGCTCCCCATAACGTGGATGAAAAAAACTGTGAACGGTTGATGAAACAATTTGAAAATTCAGCAGTGCGATACACAAAATTTAAAGCAGGGGATTCATCCAAACCGATTTTAATTCTTGACACCATTGGACATTTAGCTTCGGCTTACGCTTATGGGGAATTAGCTGTAATTGGTGGAGGATTCCGTGGGCAACTTCACAATATTTTGGAACCAAGTGTTTATGGTTTACCTGTATTATTTGGACCTAAATACGAGAAATTCCCTGAGGCAAAGCAATTTATAGAAGCTGGAATTGGTTTTGAAATTAATAGTCAGGAAGATTTTAAAAAAATCATTTGGGAACATAGAAATGAAGTTCAAATAAAAGAACGAGTAACTAGTTATGTACAAATGAATACGGGTTCAACAGATAAACTTATAATGAAACTTCGGGAGTTATGGAATGTTAACACATTTTCGAAGTGACATCAGGTCTATTTAGATTAACCATAACAGAATTTCAACCCCACTTATCCTTATATTTGCCCTCGTATGAAAAACATCCGCAATTTCTGCATCATTGCACATATTGACCACGGGAAAAGCACACTTGCCGACCGTCTTTTACAAACAACTGGAACTATCTCAGACCGCGAAATGCAAGCCCAAGCACTTGACGACATGGACTTGGAACGCGAACGTGGAATTACCATAAAAAGTCATGCTATTCAAATGAATTACAAGCATGAAGGACAAGACTACATTTTAAATCTAATCGACACTCCGGGACACGTTGACTTTTCTTACGAGGTTTCACGTTCCATTGCAGCTTGCGAAGGCGCTTTATTGATTGTTGATGCTTCTCAAGGTATTGAAGCCCAAACTATTTCCAATCTTTACCTCGCTCTCGAACACGATTTGGAAATTATCCCGATTCTAAATAAAATGGACTTGCCTGGAGCAATGCCAGAGGAAGTTTCAGACCAAATTATCGACCTTATTGGTTGTGATATGGATGATATAATTCCCGCTTCTGGTAAAACAGGACTAGGTGTGGACAAAATTCTGGAAGCTGTGATTAATCGAATTCCACCTCCGAAAGGTGATGAAAATGCTCCACTTCAAGCCATGATTTTTGACTCCGTCTTCAATCCTTTCCGAGGGATTATTGCTTATTACAGAATTAGAAATGGTGTATTGAAGAAAGGCGATAAGGTTCGTTTTTTCAATACCGGAAGAACCTACAACGCCGATGAAATTGGTATTTTGAAAATGGATTTATCTCCGAAAAATGAGGTAAGAACGGGTGATGTTGGTTATATTATCTCTGGAATAAAACAAGCCAAAGAAGTAAAGGTAGGAGATACAATTACCCTGGCTGAAAATCCTTGCGCGGAGTCAATCAAAGGTTTTGAGGACGTGAAACCAATGGTGTTTGCGGGAATTTATCCTGTTGATACAGAAGATTATGAAGAATTGCGATACTCCATGGAAAAATTGCAGTTGAACGATTCCTCGTTGATTTTCGAACCAGAATCTTCGGCAGCACTTGGTTTTGGTTTCCGTTGTGGTTTCCTTGGAATGTTACACATGGAAATCATTCAAGAACGGTTGGAACGTGAATTCAATATGACTGTAATCACAACAGTACCTAACGTTTCGTATAAAGCTTACATGAAAAAAGACCCTGAAAAGGTAATCATTGTAAATAACCCTTCAGAACTTCCAGACCCATCGGGAATGGATAGAATTGAAGAACCTTACATTAAGGCTCAAGTCATTACGAAATCAGAATATGTGGGTTCAATTATGACTTTATGTATTGAAAAACGAGGTGAATTGAGAAATCAAGTTTATTTAACTCAGGATCGTGTTGAACTGACTTTTGAAATGCCACTTGCCGAAATCGTTTTTGACTTTTACGATCGTTTAAAAACAATTTCACGTGGTTACGCTTCTTTCGATTACCATCCAACCGGCTACCGTGAATCGGATTTGATAAAAATGGATTTACTTTTAAATGCTGAACAAGTTGACGCTTTATCTGCTTTAGTCCATAGAAGTAACGCATTTGATTTGGGTAAAAAGATTTGTTTGAAATTGAAAGAACTAATTCCAAGACAACAATTTGAAATCCCGATTCAGGCTGCGATTGGTGCAAAAATCATTGCCAGAGAAACGATTAAGGCTCTTCGTAAAGACGTTACCGCGAAATGTTACGGTGGTGATATTAGCCGTAAACGAAAATTATTGGAAAAACAAAAAGAGGGTAAAAAACGAATGCGACAAGTTGGAAGAGTTGAAATTCCACAAGAAGCATTTTTAGCAGTTTTAAAATTAAACGATTAAAAATTTAGGTATGTATAACATTTTAGTTCACGCACATTCAGGCTTACGTTGGATAGTTCTAGTGCTTTTGATCCTTGCGATTGCAAATGCTTTCAAAGGTAAAACTTATGAGAAAAAACACAAAATGCTGAATCTTTTCACAATGATTTCGATGCACACTCAATTGCTCATTGGTTTGATTTTGTATTTCATATCTCCAAACGTTCAATTTTCAGAGGGCTGGATGAAAAATGCTCTACTTCGTTTCTACGGAATGGAACATTTTGTAGGAATGTTGGCAGCAATCATTGTGGTAACAATTGGACGAAAAATCGCTGAAAAACAATCCGATGATTTAGCGAAACATGCAAAAATCAAGGTCTGGTACACTATCGCATTACTTTTGATTTTAGCCTTTATCCCTTGGCCTTTTAGAGCAAATTTAGGAGCAGGATGGTTTTAATTAAACGACTGTTTTTTTTGATTTTTATTTCTTTGTTCGTTTCTTGTTCGAACCAAGAGGCAAATGCAAACGATGTTATTCCTCAAGAAAAACCTGAAGAAAAAGCATCATCGCTATTTACACAACATTGTGCAACTTGTCACGGTGAAGATGGTAAACTTGGTGCTTCGGGTGCAAAAGATTTAACCGCAACAAAATTGTCAGGCACTGAAATTGAAAATATAATCAAGAAAGGTAAAAACGCAATGCCTCCAATGGAATCGTTGTTAGGTTCGGAAGAAAACGTGAGTTTGGTTGTTGAACATGTACTTAAAATGCGCCAATGACAGAAGGACATGTAACCGTTGATGCAGTTGAAGAATCGTGCGTTTTGGTAGGGGTTATCACTTCTGAAATCGACGAACAAACCGCCAATGAACACCTTGACGAATTAGAATTTTTGGCAGAAACAGCGGGAGCAATAACTGAAGGAAAATTTCTACAAAAACTGCCTTATCCGAATCCTCGAACCTATGTTGGGACAGGGAAGTTGGAAGAGATTAAACAATACATTCAAGCCGCTGACATAGGAATGGTCATTTTTGATGATGAACTGTCTCCTTCTCAGCTTCGAAATATTGAACGTGAGTTAAACTGTAAAGTACTCGACAGAACAATTTTGATTTTGGACATTTTCGCAAGTAGAGCAAGAACATTCCACGCTAAAACACAAGTAGAATTAGCCCAATTGCAATACATGCTTCCTCGACTGACCAGAATGTGGACGCACTTGGAAAGACAAAAAGGTGGGATTGGACTTCGTGGTCCTGGTGAATCACAAATTGAAACCGACAGACGAATAATCCAGCAAAGAATTGCCCTGATGAAAGAGCGTTTGCGTGAAATTGACAAGCAAATGGCAACACAGCGTGGTAATCGAGGACAATTGGTACGTGTGGCATTGGTTGGCTATACGAATGTTGGAAAAAGCACGATAATGAATATGCTTTCGAAGTCCGATGTGTTTGCCGAAAATAAACTTTTTGCAACACTTGATACAACCGTTAGAAAGGTAGTAATTGATAATTTACCTTTACTTTTAACAGATACTGTTGGTTTTATTCGAAAACTTCCACAACAATTAATGGAGTCCTTCAAATCAACTTTGGATGAGGTTAGAGAAGCCGACTTATTAGTTCATGTTTTGGATATTGCGCATCGCGATTTTGAAGATCATTTTAATGTGGTAAACGAAACGTTGGCTGAAATCGACAAAACAGAAAAACCAACCATACTTGTCTTCAATAAAATTGACGCATATCAACCGCCAGTGAATGAGTTAAATGAAGATGAAGAAGATATTACAAGCTTGGAGTCTTTAAAAAAGTCCTGGATGGCAAAAATGAATAAAACCAAATGTGTTTTCATCTCTGCACAAAACAAGGATAACGTAGATGAATTGAGAGCCGTTTTATACGAGGAAGTGAAGGAGATTTTCCGAGTTCGCTATCCTTACAATAATTACTTGTATTGAGGAATTGTTTAGAAAAAGGTTTCCCACTTATCATTTGTTTTTCAAACTAGCTTTTAGTTTAGCTCAGGTCTCTTTTTTTGACTTATGTATTCAGTTTAAATCAAGAATTGTAATTAGAGGCTTATTGGGTTGGGGTATGGTTCAAAGCTTCTAAGGAGGCTATTTCACATACCATACAGGTTTGCGTTTATATTTTTTTTAAAGTATAATATTGGTATGACATTCTTCTATTTAGTATTCTCCTGCCGCAGAGGCATTTACTTAATAGTGGTCATTAGTAGTATGTAAATTTTGTTATTGAAATTGAGTTTTCTCTCATAAAAAAAGCCGTTATGAATAACGGCTTTTACAATAATACTTTTTGGTCAATTCTAAAAAGGTTTTACAACGCGAAAACTTTGTTGAATATTGTCTGATGAAATTAGTATGGTATATATTCCGTTAGGAAGTGCTTGACCAATAACTATTCCTTCAATCAATTCTTCTTTGGTATATACTTTACTAAAAATTAGGCGTCCCAAATTGTCGTAAATAAAAATGTTTTGTGTTTCATTTTTGAGACCTACACCGAGTATATTAATATTTGTGTTGAATGGATTTGGAAAAACAGAATATTTAGGTGAGTTGATACTATTTGTATTAACTGTAAGTACTTCAGCTGTTTCTAATTCATAGCTTTCTTCCATTTCAGTTATATCGATATCAGGCATTATTGTTGTAGGTGGCGGAGACGTCATGTTACAAACATCCCCCCAAGGAGACCATTCGCCACCCGCAAAAGCTGAAACTCTCACAGAATAAGTAGTGTTTCCTATCATGCCCAATGAAGTCAACTGACTTGGTCTAAATTGATTAGTGAAATTAGAGGGATTAAATATTACGTTGTTCATGCCGGGACCATTAAATAAGAACCTATAATCAGTTGCGCAACCAACCAAACTTGTTAATACGCTTGTACTCCATGATGGGACTGTTCCATTACAATAAGCTGTAAGTCTTGAATTTGGTTGTGCTAATGTAACATTACAGACATTACCCCAAGGCGTCCAATCTCCATTAACAAATACTCTACATCTTACACTGTACGTTTCGCCAAATTGAACATTGGGAAATTGTTCCAACCAAGAAAATCTGAAAACGAGATTTCCATTAGGATTTTGATAGATTTCGTTTACGTTTCCTCCAATAATTTGAAACTGATGGGCTGTTGAGTATAGTATTGCTCTTAAGTAAATATTGGTACCACATGAAGCAACTGTAGAATTACAATAGTCAGGTCGAAGTTCTGTTTGGGGAACAGCCACAGTGGTTATAATACATTCATTGCCATAATTACCCCAAACGCCATTAACTCTAATGGCCACAGAAATTCGGTAAGTTCTGCCGTATTGAATCCCTGGAAACTTAGAGAGAGAAACACCGTTATACGTTGATCGATTTGCTACAGTATCTAATAATACTGCATTTGATGTTTGATCAATCAACCTGTAACGATACATTTGAGCTCCAGTCGCAGGTACAGCAAAAATTGAATCTTGAATTAGGTAGTTGTAGCTTCTGCCACAGTTGGCATTTGAAATTACTGTAGTAGGAACAGCTAACATAACAAAACAAGAGTTTCCTGCGTTACTCAATTGACTTGTCGGGTGAGTTCGTGTTTGTACTGTTACATCATATTGTTCATTGAATATCGGATGTGGTGAAGGTAGTTCTGATAATTGAAAATTATTTGTTGACTTAACCAATGTTGTAATATGTCCATATTCAGAAGATGAGATATTAAAATGATATTCCGAAACACCACTTACAATATTTGCGGAAATATTCACATTTTCGTCGGAAATATTGTCGTTATCACACCATTGATTGGATAATTGAGTCAGAGGTTGACCTGGTGTTTGAATATTACAAGCAGGTCCGTATGCTGACCATGTATTACTTACTGTATTGAACCATGCTACTCGAATTCTATAAACAGTATTTAGAAATATAGTTCCAGAAGGCATCCATGAGAACCTGAAAATATAAGGAGAACGATTAGGAGATGTGCTTAAAGCGGCAATTCCGTCATAAACGCCTACAAATTCCTCATTAGCAAGACGAACTTCAAATCTATAACCGCTGCCAATATTGGTTCCATTCGAGGAACTTGCTGTTATGTTTGATCCCAAGCTTGGTATTGTTGTTCCACAAAAACTACTTCTAATCGAAACTGTCTGTCCAGGTGTTGATAATTCGCAAGAAGCTCCATAATCACTCCATGTATCTAATTCATTATTGTAGCTGGCTACCCTAATTCTATATGTTCCACCTTCTTGAATTATGCCTGGCTCAACAAATGAAAATCTAAAATTATATGGACTAACAGCTGGGTTCAATTGATTTGCATTGTATGCGTCGTATATACTTAATAAATCATTAGACTGAGACCTCACTTCAAATCTATGTCCACATTCGTGATTAAGATTAGTCGTAACGTTTTGACCTAAATTTGTAACTGAACCGTTACAGAATGTACTTGATAAATGAAGTCCAGCAATCGGTGTACTCACATTACAATATTGACCATATTCACTCCAATTGGAACCATTAAACCAACTGACTCTGATTCTGTATGTGGAGTTATAAGAAATTGCGCAATTTGACATCCAGGTGAACCTCATGATATAACGGGATCGACTTGGAAATTGGGAACTAGCGGCTATAGCATCATATACTCCGATAACACTTCCGTCTAACCTACTTACCTCGAAACGGTGACCAGTTCCGAGATTTACATTGCAAGTAATGTTACTACCCATAGTAGATAAATTGCCATCGCAAAGAGATGATGCTAGTCTAGTCGTCTGCGCTTCAATGTTTAATCCTATTACAAGACCTAGTAAAGTGATTATGTAGCTAATTTTCATGGTGTTAAGTTTAAAGTATTTATATACTAAGTATAAATCAGAATAAAATTACAAAAAAGCTACAAAATGTAGCCCTTTTACGAATATTGAATGGTTTTAATTTATTTTAACTATTCGTTCGTTAAGAATAATCTCTCCTTAACTTTTAAGAATAAAGAAGTAAATTCCTTCTTTTAGATTATCTCCAACTGAGATTTCACTTCCATTAAACTTCTCTTTTTCAATAATTTGCCCGTTAAAGTTAAATATTTCATATTCACCACTAATCTCTTTATCGAGAGCTACCTTGAAAGACGTGTTACTTGGATTCGGATATACGGAAAATTCGTATTCTGCATCTTGTCGAGTACTTAGTTTAGTTGGCATTGGAGTGGAAACATTCCATTCCAATCCATAAGGTGACCATTGTTCATTTGATAAAACCGATACTCATACGCTGTATGTCGCACCCATTTGAACTCCAGGAACATGGTTGAATCTAAAAAAAATATTGAAATTAGGGTGGTTTACTACTAAATTGCTTACCCCTAGTCCGTCTAGAAGGAATCTGTAATCTTGTGCACTACCTACAGTTGCAGCAGTGACGTTTGAAGACATTGAGCTAACAGTCTGATTGCAAACGTTGTAATAAAAGTATTAGTTTTTATTAAATAAGCGGCAATATATCGAAAATATTTATTATCTTTACCGTATTGAAAAGATAGACTATCGAACATTAAATGTGGAGAGCCGATTGGAGTTTCGTAAGCAAGCCATCAAGCTAATGCAATCTGGTAAAAAACAAAAAGAAATTGCTGAATTTCTAGGAGTACGTCAAGCGACCTTGTCTCAATGGAAAAACGATTTTAAAGCACAAGGTCAAAAAGGTTTGAAAGAAAAGAAACGTGGCGTCAAGTCTGAGGACAAAAAGTTGTTGAGTGCAGAGCAAGAAAAGCAAATTCAGAAAATGATTGTGGATAAAATGCCTGATCAATATAGGATGGAATTTGCCCTTTGGGCAAGAAAAGCAGTTAAAGAGCTGGTAGAACGTGAGTTTGGTGTGGTTGTAGCCATAAACACGATGGGTGATTATTTACGTAAATGGGGATTTACGCCTCAAAAACCAAAGAAAAAAGCCTACGAACAGGACGATAAAAAAGTTCAAAAATGGCTCCAAGAGGAATATCCTCAAATTGAAAAACAAGCAAAAGAACAAGATGCAGAAATCCATTGGGGAGATGAAACAGGAGTTAAAAACCAATGTAATCACGGTCGAAGCTATGCTCCAAAAGGGCAAACACCAGTTAAAAAGAGCATGGTACTAAAGTTTGCAGTAAGTATGATTTCATCTATAACTAACCAAGGGAAGGTTCAATTTATGATTTATACGGATAAAATGAATGCAGAAAAGTTCATTCTATTCATGCAACAGTTGATTAAAACTAGTCCAAAGAAAATATTCTTTATCGTTGATAATCTGAGAGTTCACCACAGTAAAATCGTCAAAGACTGGGTAGAAGAAAACAAGGAAAGAATCGAGCTTTTCTATTTGCCATCCTGCTCTCCAGAAAGGAATCCAGACGAATATCTAATACCGACGATGACATAAAATGTCTCCGCCGCGGCGGATTATAAAATAGCTGAATGTCATATCGGTATTATACCAAAAGGGATTTATTAGACGACAATATTTATGTCAATTGGTATAAACTGTGACTTAAAGCAAGGATTGGTCAACAAGAAAGCTCCAAAAAATAAAGAAACACTCGAACAAAACATGAAAAGTTACATGGAAATGTTATCCGAAAACCCACAAAGAGTTAATATCGACGATGACATAAAATGACCCGCCGCGGCAGATTGGAAAATAGCTGAATGTCATTGTGGCATGAATAAATTTCGATTGATATTCGTCGGATTTACGCACCAAAAGAAAATACACAACAAATCATTCAAAAATATATTCTTTCTGGCATAATACTGTCAAATATTCATAAAGTTCGAAACACCAAATAAAAATCGTTTGTTACTTCTCTTTTTCTTTCAGAAGTTGTTTTCTTAATGCCTCAACAGCTTCGTCAGCTGCTTCTTCAAAAGATTTGCATTGACGCTTTGCAAATAACTCTTTACCTGGTACGTTTAATTTGATTTCAGTAATTTTGTTCTCCCTTTCTTTATCTTTATCAAGACGTAAAAAAACTTCAGCATTAATAATTCTTTGGTTGAAATGCTCCAGCTTATCCAATCTTTCCTGAATGAAATCTAGTAATTTTTGGTCTGCTTTAAAATGGATAGAATGCATTTGAGTTTCCATAACATTAAGATTTTTGCCCACGTGGATGAGCGTGTGAATAAATAGAAGTTAATTGCGCAAACGAATTATGGGTGTACACTTGAGTTGCCGCCAAACTTGCGTGACCTAGCAAGTCTTTTAAAGTTTCCAAACCTGATCCTCTGTTTAACATGTGTGTCGCAAAAGTGTGTCGCAATACGTGTGGACTATTTTTTTCCAAATTCGTCGCATGACTAAGGTAATGATTTATCCTTCTGTACACAAACTGTGGGTATAATTTTTTTCCTGAAGACAGGACAAATAAATTTTCCGTATTGATATTCAGTTGTTTCTTGTTCTTTGTGAAACCTTCAATTTGTGTAAAAAGTTTGTTTGAAATTGGAATAACGCGTTCTTTATTTCGTTTTCCCAAGACCTTTATATGTTCCGAATGGATGTTTTTTTCCTTTAATTCTATAAGTTCAGATAAACGAACTCCTGTTTGATAAAATAATTCAAACATCAGTTGATCGCGCTGGCCATCAAAATCAGATGTAAATAATGGAGTTGTTTTTTGTTCGTCCATGTCTGCCTCGCGTACAAAAACAGGCAAACGTTTTTCATTTTTAGGTCCGTTTATTTTTTGAAGTGGGGAAGCTTCAATTTTTCCTTCTTTTTGCAACCATTTAAAGTAAGTTCGTAGTGTAGCCAATTTTCTGTTCACACTGCGATTACTCATTTTATTGTCAACCATTTCCACTACCCACGAACGAATAGAAATTGGATTAACGGTTAATATTTCCTTTTCTGATTCTATTTCGAGGAAATTGCAAAATTGATTAAGGTCCGACGAGTACGCTTCAATCGTGTGAAGAGAAAAACGTTTTTCAAAATGTAAATAAGACAAAAAAGCGTCGAACATAGAAAAAGGGGTAATCAATTAGACTACCCCTTACGAAATATTTTTGTAAAAAGTTACTTACGCTAGTTGAGATAACAATTTTTGTTTGTACGCAGCACGGATGATTTCCTGACGACGAACAACAGATGGTTTTTCGAACTCTTTACGACCACGCAATTGTTTCATTACATTAGTCTTTTCGTACTTTTTTTTGTACTTCTTAAGGGCTCTTTCAATGTTTTCGCCTTCTTTAATAGGGATAATCAACATATTTTAACTTTATTAATGGTTTTTATTTTTTTTTGAATTGGGGTGCAAAGATATATTTTTTTTTAAAGTTTTCAACAAATTTGCTGAAATTTCTTTTTCATTCAAAAGTTTCGAAATATTGTTTGTTTTCATCCAAGTTCTTATCATACGTAACCAATTGCATTTCAGGTAATTTCTTCCTACAGTGAATAATCATCATGTTCTTGTGGACTTGGATCTGTGATGGTTTTTTGATACCTGAAATTAAATCAACTTTGCTGGCTAAATAATTAATCAAAACTCCCAACCAAATCTCTCTTTCACCAAAGAATAAATGTAAGTAAGAACTTCTTCGTTCTCAGTTTTTTCTAACGCGTCGTTTACGAAAGCACTTACTACCAAATTACGCGCTGATTTTTCAGAAATTCCTCTCGCTCTCAAGTAGAAAACGGCTTCTTCGTCCAATTGTCCTGTTGTGGATCCGTGCGAACATTTCACATCGTCGGCGTAGATTTCCAGCTCCGGTTTTGAATTAACAGTGGCATCGTCGCTCATCAATACATTAGCGTTCGATTGAAAAGCATTGATTTTCTGCGCGTCTTTACGAACGAAAACCTTCCCGTTAAACACCGCTGTAGCTTTGTCGTCAATCACACCTTTGTACAATTCGTTGGACAAACATTGTGCGACTTTATGATCGATAACGGTATGATTATCTACGTGTTGTGTTCCGTTTAAAATGTAAGCTCCGTAAAGATTCGTTTCACAATTTTGACCATTAACAGCAACATTCACGTCATTGCGCACAAAGTTTCCGTTCAAAGTCGTGGTGTGAAGACTGAAATTGGAATCTTTGTCTTGTTTCGAATTAACTTTAGAAATGTGGAAATTTGTTCCTGCCTCTGCTTGAATTTTATGTAAAGTCAAAAGCGTTCCCGCTCCTACTTCTATGTCTGTAACCACATTCAGCAAAGAATTACTTTCATCTACAGACATATAATTCATCACGATTTCCGCTTTCGAAAGTGCGTCTGTTTTAATCACATTTCTTAAAGCAACAAATTCATTTCCGGTAGTGTAATGAACGATTTCAATCGCTTGTTCCAAATTCGTTTTAGCAGCAACGTGAATAAACAATCCATTACTAGCATAAGCCAAATTCATTGCTTCGAAAGTGTTCAATTCCGTTGAAACAATTGCCAATTCTTCAGCTGAACAATCTTGAATGCTTTTCACTGTCAAACCACTTGGTAAATTTTCAGGTTGTTGAATCAAGTTTCCGTTGTGAAAAACGAACTGTAAAGATTCAGCACAAATGCGCAAAGATGAGTCGATTTTACTTTCGTCGGGTTGATCAAAACGCAAGTTCGCAATGCGCGCTAAACGTGTATATTTCCAGTTTTCGTGCTTCGTTGTTGGAAAATCACTTGTGTTTAAAAACTCGAAAGCAGCGCTTACTTTATCATCTGGAAAAGTCAAGGTAGTACTTGCAAAGTTCGCACGAAAAGCCGCTAATTTATTTGTTGAAATTACTTCTTGCATGGCTTTTTAATTTGCGTCCACTTCTTCTTTAATCCAATCGTAGCCTTTTTCTTCTAATTCCAAAGCCAATTCTTTAGTGCCCGTTTTCACGATGCGACCGTTGTACAATACATGTACATAATCAGGAACGATATAATCCAATAAGCGTTGATAGTGAGTAATCACAATCGTAGCGTTTTCAGGCGTTTTCAATTTGTTTACTCCGCTCGCCACAATTCGTAACGCATCGATATCCAAACCAGAATCGGTTTCATCCAGAATCGCCAATTTCGGTTCCAACATTGCCATTTGGAAGATTTCGTTTCGTTTTTTCTCACCGCCCGAAAAACCTTCGTTAACTGAACGCGAAGCCAATTTACTATCCAATTCCACAATAGCTGATTTCTCACGCACCTTCGCCATAAAATCTTTCGCTGAAATTGGTTCTTCACCTTTGTATTCACGAATTTCGTTCAATGCCGTACGCAAAAAGTTCACGTTAGAAACGCCAGGAATCTCTACGGGATATTGAAAGGCAAGGAACAAACCTTCTCTCGCTCTGTCTTCCGTTGACAACTCTAGCAGGTCTTTTCCATCAAAATCGACTGAACCTTCGGTTACTTCGTATTCTTCACGTCCTGCCAAGATGCTAGCAAGGGTACTTTTTCCAGCTCCATTCGGACCCATTATCGCATGTACTTCACCAGCGTTTACTTCTAAATTCAAGCCTTTAAGGATTTCTTTTCCTTCAATGTTGGCGTGTAAGTTTTTAATTTTTATCATATTCTTCAAATTGAATATTGCGAATTACGGATTGTGGATTTCCACATACTTCAATTCGCTATTAAATTTATTTTTTTCCTTTAAATCCTATTAAATAGTTTATAAAACCACCAAGTTGTTTACCAATTTTGGTTGATTTATTCGCTAATTCCAAGTAAGTTATTTCGTCTATATATTTCAAATTTCTCGCAATCATTAATTGTGTTTTTAATTCTCCACAGGAACCTTTTGCAATTTTTAAAAAATAGATGAATTGATTTTTACTGTCCCTTTCATGACCTTCGGCAATATTAGATGGAACAGAAACTGAACATCTTCTAATCTGATCTTTAAGTCCAAAATCTTTTGAAAAGGCTTCTTGGTTGGTAATTGAATAAACTTCTGTGCATAATTCCATTGCTAATTTCCAAACCTCCAATTCTTCAAAAGACTCATAAGTTGCCATAATCTATCTAATTTTTCAATCCGCAATCTCCAATTTCCAATCCGCAATCCGCAATTAATAATCCGCAATCTCCAATCCGCAATCCACAATTAATAATCCGCAATTTCCAATCCGCAATCCGCAATTAATAATCCGCAATTACTTTATCCTACCGAGCCCTCCAAACTAATCGCCAACAACTTCTGCGCTTCCACAGCAAATTCCATCGGCAACTGATTCAATACTTCTTTACAATATCCATTTACAATTAAACTAATCGCTTTTTCTTCACTAATTCCGCGCTGCATGCAATAAAACAACTGGTCTTCACCGATTTTTGAGGTCGTTGCTTCGTGTTCTATTTTCGCACTTGGATTTTTACATTCGATATATGGAAACGTATGCGCACCACATTCGTCCGTCATTAACAAAGAGTCACATTGCGAGAAATTTCTAGCGTTATGTGCATTCTTGCTAATTTGCACCAAACCTCTGTACGAATTTTGAGATTTTCCAGCTGAAATTCCTTTAGAAATGATTGTACTTTTTGTGTTTTTACCCAAGTGAATCATTTTCGTACCAGTATCCGCTTGTTGGAAATTATTGGTTACCGCCACAGAATAAAATTCTCCAATGGAATTATCACCTTTCAAAATACATGAAGGATATTTCCAAGTCACAGCCGAACCAGTTTCCACTTGTGTCCAAGAAATTTTTGCGTTGCGTTCGCACATACCGCGTTTCGTGACGAAATTGAAAACGCCACCTTTGCCCTCTTTGTCGCCCGGATACCAGTTTTGAACCGTCGAATATTTGATTTCGGCATTTTCCAAGGCAATTAACTCAACCACAGCCGCGTGCAATTGATTTTCGTCGCGTTGTGGAGCGGTGCATCCTTCCAAGTAAGAAACATACGAACCTTCGTCAGCTACAACCAATGTGCGTTCAAATTGTCCTGTACCTCCAGCGTTGATTCGGAAATACGTTGAAAGTTCCATCGGACAACGAACACCTTTTGGGATGTAGCAGAACGAACCATCTGTAAAAACCGCTGAATTCAAAGCCGCGTAGAAATTATCGGTAGTTGGAACAACAGTTCCCATGTGTTTTTTAACCAATTCAGGATGTTCTTGTACTGCGTCCGAAAACGAGCAAAAAATGATTCCAAGTTCCGCCAATTTTTCTTTGAATGAAGTCGCAACTGAAACGGAATCCATCACGAAATCGACAGCAACACCCGTTAAGCGTTGTTGTTCCTCCAAAGAGATTCCCAATTTCGCCATCGTTGCCTTCATTTCAGGATCGACATCGTCCCACGACTCGTATTTTTTTGTTTGCTTTGGTGCTGAATAATAAGCAATTGCCTGAAAATCTGGTTTTGTGTAATGCACATGCGCCCATTCTGGTTCGGTCATGGTTTTCCAAATTGCAAAAGCTTTCAAGCGGTGTTCCAACAACCATTCCGGTTCATTTTTCTTATTGGAAATCAAACGAATAATGTCTTCGTTTAAGCCAATCGGAACAGTATCTGCCTCAATTTCTGTTACAAAACCAAATTTGTATTCCTGATTTTCGAGGTCTTTCGCTAACTCGTTTTCGGTGTAATTTGCCATTGTCTGAGTTTAAACTGAAAATGATTCGCCGCAACCGCACGTCCGATCGGCATTTGGATTCTTGAAAATGAAACCTTTACCGTTCAAACCTCCCGAAAAATCGAGTGTTGTTCCGAGTAAATACAAGTAACTTTTTCTATCCACAACCACCTTGATTCCATTATCTTCAAAAGCTTTGTCGCCTTCTTTTTCTTCGTTATCGAAAGTGAGTTGGTACATTAAGCCTGAGCAACCTCCACCTTGAACACCAACACGGATGAAATAGCCATCTTTACCTTCGTCTTCCATTAATCTTAAAGCCTGCTTTTTCGCTGTATCTGTTACAGTTATCATGTTACTTTTTATTTAGATTAATTATAAATAAGTTTTTATTCAGGTGCAAAAATACCACATTTAAGGTATTGCAACAAAGTTAAAAACAGATAAATTTCACCAAGGTTCAAACTTTAGCGGTTTACATTCTCGTTTTCGAAGAAATGCCAGTTGATTTTATTGGTTTTACTGAGGAAAAAGTAGCTCAATTTTTTCAATCCACTGCTCAGGAGTTTTTGCATCACCTACAGATAAATCCCCTGAAAATGTGCGTCTTAAAGCAATAAGTGTAGCGCCGGAATTCAGTTTTTTACCGAAATCACTTGCAATGGAGCGAATGTAAGTTCCTTTAGAACAACGAATTTCAAAGTCGATTTCGGGAAAACGAATTGCGTCAATTGTGAAACTTTCTATAAAAATTGGGTTTTGCTTAAGTTCTATTGTTTTTCCGGCTCTTGCAAAATCATAAGCCCGTTTTCCATCAACTTGTTTAGCTGAAAATAGGGGAGGGGTTTGAAGTTGTTCACCTACAAAACTTTGACGAATCTCCTCAATCAATTGAGCGTTAATGTGATCTATTGGAAATTCTTCGTTGTAGCTTGTTTCTAAATCGAAAGAAGGAGTGGTTTTTCCTAGAAGGAAAGTCCCAGTATAAGTTTTTGGTGCACCGGTAAGTTCTTCTATTTTCTTGGTGAATTTTCCTGTACAAATAACCAAAAGTCCAGTAGCGAGTGGGTCTAAAGTTCCTGCGTGACCAACTTTAATTTTTTTGAGCTTTAACGCCCTTTTTAAATGCCAACGAATTTTATTGACGGCATCAAAAGAAGTCCAACCATAAGGTTTGTCAACCAGTAAAATTTCGCCTTCTTGAAAATTCATTAAACCAAAGAGAAATAAACAAGAAGAGCCAATCCAACAACGATTCTATACCAACCCCAAATTTTGAAACCATATTTCTGAACAATTCCAATGAATAGTTTTATTGCTAAAACGGCAACAACAAAAGCAATGATATTCCCAAGAAAAAACATTTGCATTTTTTCTTGAGAACTCATAATCATTTCAAAACCTTTCATTTCGACTTCGTCAACAACCCAATCTTTTAGGAAAACTGAGTACATGGTAACCGCAAGCATTGTAGGTACAGCAAGAAAAAAACTAAATTCTGCTGCCATTTTTCTGGTCAAACCTTGCTGCATTCCACCGATGATGGAAGCTGCCGCCCTACTTGTTCCAGGCATCATAGCTAAACACTGCCAAAAACCTATTTTCAAAGCTTGTTGGACGGTGATATCCTCCTCTTCCTCGATGTACGTTTTTCGAAATAGTCTATCAACAAATAACAAAATGAAACCGCCAATAATTAAAACTACTGCAATTGGGATAGGTTTTTCTAAAACAGCTTCGATTTTATCATCGAATAATTTCCCTAAAACCAAAGCCGGAATGACCGCAATTGCCAGTTTCACATAAAACTGTAGTGATTTGAAATCGAAGAATTTCTTCCAAAAAAGCGCTACAACAGAAAGAATTGCACCGAATTGGATGGAAACTTGAAACATTTTCACAAATTCATCACTCTCATTTTGCATGATGGAACTTGCAAAAATCATGTGTGCAGTGGAAGAAACAGGTAAAAATTCTGTCAACCCCTCAATAATTGCGAGGATAATTGATTCTAATAAAGTCATTTAGGATTTATTTTTTGTTGGAAACTGATTTGTCAGCTGGAGCGGTTGAACTGACTTCACTATTATTTTCAGTTTTATTGCGTTTCATTATTGCGTAGAAAATAACGCCATAACCTGCAACTATTAAAATAGGAGCGATGGTGATTCGTGTTGTACTAAATAATTCTTCAGCTTTAAATTCGTTTGGATCCTCTGATGCTCCACCAATCATGAGCAAAAATCCCAAAATATTGATTGCTAAACCAATCAGCAACCACTTGTAGTTGGAAGCCTGAAAACCAAAGTGATGAATAGGTGCTTGTTTCATTTTTTGCTAGTATAAATCGTCTAATTGCATACGAAGATACTTATTCAAGGCAAAAAGTGTTGAAACTACCGTAATAAAAATGCCAATTCCCAATAATGAGCCAACGAGAAGCAGGAAATTAGGAAGCGTGTAACTGATTTCAATTGTGTCCAATAAGTTATTCAAACCATAAAAAACTGTCATTAATAAACTCAATCCCAAAAGTGCGCTCAACATTCCTTGAACAACCGCCTGCCATATAAACGGACGTCGGATAAATCCACGTGTTGCGCCCACAAGTTGCATAGTTTTGATGGTAAAACGTTTAGAGTATAGTGATAGTCGAATAGTATTATTTATCATGGCAACTGCAATTACAATGAGCAAAAGTGCCACCGAAAGAAATAAAATTACAAACTGTCGGAAACCGAGATTTACATTTTCAACCGCGGATTCATCAAAATTCACTTCATCAATTTCGTCTTTATATTTCTTAAGTAATTTAGATTTAATGCTTTCCATTCCAAATTTGGAGGCGTAGTTTTCCTTTGGTCTAAATCCAACAGTTGGAGGAAGTGGATTTTCGCCGTCAAATAATTCTAACATTTCTGCTTCTTGTCCGTCACCGCCGAATTCTTGAATCGCTCTTTCTGGGGATACGAAAAAAACTTCTTTTAATTCAGGCCAAAGTTTCAGTTCCAATTCTATAGCTTTGATATCCGCATCATTAAGTTGAGGTTTGAAAAAAATATCCCCTTGTAAACTTTCTTTTGCTTGTTTTTCAAAACTTTTCAAACCAATCACACCACCAATTACTAAACCAATCATGAACAACACCAAGGAAATTCCTATAATGGTAGAAGCGTAACTGGTGCGTAAACCTTTTTTACTGAAATCTTCACCCTTTTTTGACATGTTGCGAAAGTAATTATAAGGTCAGCTATATCAGAATGAGCAGTTTAAAGTATTGAACGAAAGGATGTGTATTTCCTAGTTTGAAGAAGATTTCAGTTTTGGACTGATTAGGTAATACAAGTTAACCAAAACTATCGCCGCATTGGTAATAATTACTGGCAAAGAATCAATCATTGAACCGTAAATAATGAATACCAAACAACCAATAGTGTTAACAATTCTCAGAACAAAAATATCCTTCATTAAAAAGGAAATTAGTACAAGCCCGGAGCCCAGATAACCTATGTATTCACTCATGCCGTTCCGATTTTAGTTTCTTCAATCACCTCCAAAATACCGTTCCACAATTCGATTCTATTTTCCAAAGATTTTACAGCCACTTGTGTTGCTTCGGTCCATTTGTGTTCGTCATTTCCACAGAGTTCTTCAATCATTTTTAATGCAATTGGCCCATGTTCTCCGCCGTCCACTTCAATGTGGCGTTCCAAATAATACAATAATGAAGCAACATTTTCATGACCATTTGATTTCATTTCCTTTAATAAAGCAATGAACATATCAGGGATAATGTCTTCACGTCCGAAGGTGAATACAGCGGCTATTAAATGTGCTTTTCTGGTTTGAATAACTTGAAAAGTGAACTCAACAAATTTTTTCGTTGAAGGATGAATAGAAAGATTTGTCAATGCTTCATGAATGTTTATTCCACTTTGCATTAAAGTTGTCAAGTTATCTATTTGTGAAGTGTTTGCATGAATGGATTTCATCGCGCTGTGGTACATTTCAAAATGACTTGCAGGTTTACCGTTCTCGTCCAAATCACTTTCTTCGCCCCAAACGATTTCATTGATGAATCTCCTTACAACTGGATTTCCTTTAGGTGTCCAAGGTACTTCAACACACGTTAATTCTCGCTGTAAAGCTTTGAGTAAACTCATAAAATCCCACACAGCGAAAATATGTTGTTCCGTAAATACTTTCAGGTCTTCCAAATTTTGAATTTTTCCGTACAAAGGATGATTTGAAAGTGAAGAACGCAATGGTTGAATATCGGCTTGTAATTTTTCTATTTGCATCATGTCAAAAAACAAAGTTATCACACAATAGTTTAACTTGATATTTCCTTTAGAATTTTTCTAAATCGCAGTTAACGGTCTTCTAAAATCAATCATTTGTTTAATTTCGGTAAATAAAACTTGCAAAAAATGGAGATTACACCAGAAATCAAACAACGATTAGAACAACTCAATGAAAAGTACGGCGCACTTGGTCAAGACTTGCTTTCGTATCTCGATGGTTTACTTTACGCAGACGTTACAACCTACTGGGACTACATCGAATTGGATACTTTATTGAGTTTACAAAAACCCAAAACAAAATTTCCTGATGAGGTGGTTTTTATCATGTATCATCAAATAACTGAATTGTATTTCAAATTGGCATTACGAGAATTTGAACAAATCGGAGAAAAGAAAGATTTAAACGGAAAGTTCTTTTTGGAAAGAGTGACGCGCATCAATCGTTATTTCGAAGCTTTGATTAAAAGTTTTCAAATTATGATTGATGGAATGGAAAGAGAGCAATTTTTAAAATTCAGAATGTCTTTATTGCCTGCAAGTGGATTTCAATCAGGGCAATACCGTGAAATTGAGATTTTTAGTACGGATTTCGTCAATTTAGTGGATAAAGCAAAAAGGGCTGAGTTTAAACCTGAAGACAGTATTTCTGAGATGTTTGAACACATTTATTGGAAAGCTGGAGCAACAGAGGTAGCAACTGGAAAAAAGACGTTGACTTTAATTCAATTTGAAGAGAAATATAGAGATAGTTTTATTGCTTTGGGTGAACGTTGTAGAACTAAAAATCTTTGGCAGAGTTATTTGAGATTGCCAGAATCGGATCGTGAAAATCCAGCTATCAAAGAAGCGTTAAGGATAAACGACACAAACGTAAACGTGAATTGGCCACTTGCTCATTATAAATCAGCAGTGCGATACTTGGCTAAAGACTCAAGCGATATTGCTGCTACTGGTGGAACGAATTGGCAAAAATACTTACCTCCTCGATTTCAAAAGCGAATATTTTATCCTGAATTGTGGACTTCTGAAGAAGTTGAAAATTGGGGGAAATCTTGGGTGGAAGATGCCTTAGGAGGAGGGAATTAGAAATAAAAAAAGGGGGAAATGGTTCCCCTTTTTTTATTCAGTTTCGATTAAAACCCTTGCACACCATTCACAGTAGTATATTTCAAAATATTCTTTTTGTCAGGGTGGATTCTTGCGAAAGCAGATTGAACAGCCAAAGTTCCTTCATGGAAGCCACAAAGAATTAATTTCAGTTTATTTTCATAGGTATTCACATCTCCAACAGCATAAATTCCTGGAATATTGGTTGAATAATCCAATGTGTTGACCTTAATTGCATTTTTCTCAATTTCTAATCCCCAATTACCAATTGGACCAAGACTTGGTTTTAGGCCGAAAAGTGGTATGAAATGGTCAGTATCACGAATAATTTCTCCGTCTTTTTGATGTGTAATAATCACTTGTTCTAATTGATTTGAGCCTTTCAAACCTGTAACTTCAGCTTCTGTGATAAGTTTAATTTCTCTTTTTTCAGCAAGGTCAATTACCCGTTGAACTGAATCTAAATGTCCGCGGAAAGAACTGCTTCGGTGAACTAAAACAACCTCTTTAGCAATTTTTTTTTCTGTCAAGAAAATCGACCAATCCAAAGCAGAATCTCCTCCACCAGCTATAACACAACGTTTTCCGCGATAGAATTCTGGATCACGTATAATGTATTCTACTCCTTTATCTTCAAAGTCAGTGATATTTTCAATAGGTGGTTTGCGCGGTTCAAAAACGCCAAGTCCCCCAGCAATTATTACAATTGGAGCCTCGTGTTTTGTGCCTTTTACAGTGGTTACAACAAATTTTCCTTCTTCTGTTTTATCAATTGTCATTGCTGCCTCTCCAAGTGTAAATCCAGGCTTGAAAGGTGCTGCTTGTTCCATCAAATTATCGATTAATTCTCCAGCTAAAACAGATGGGAAACCAGGGATATCGTAAATTGGTTTTTTAGGATAAATTTCAGAACATTGTCCCCCAGGTTGAGGAAGAGAATCTATAAGATGGCATTTTAATTTCAGAAGTCCTGCCTCGAAAACAGTGAATAAACCCACAGGACCTGCGCCGATAATAATAATGTCTGTTTGAATCATTTTGAAAATTTGAAGCCGCAAATTTAGACATTTAAGCCTAAGCGATGTTGAGGAAGAATTAACAAGTTTCGCAGTAAAAAAGTTCGAGTTAAAAATTTACCTGCGCCTGAATTCTCAGTAAAAATCCAGATTCCATGTAATTTCTCCTTACAAAGTCTTGTGTTGCGCGGTCTGAATAAACAAAAGCTGTCACAAGTTCAAAGTTTTTATTAGGTTGCCATTCAACACCAGCTTCAATTTCCTTAACTAGATGTGAGCGAGCGTCCGTTTCATGTTTTTTGCCACCAGAATAATACTGTAAGCGTGTGTAGGGTATAATCGTTTGTTTTTTCAAATCAATTTTGTAGCTCATTGTCAAAAATCCACCGGCGAGAGGTTTCACTTCTATGGAGTCTGTTTGCGTGTTAAATATTGGTCCTCTACCATAATTTGCTTCCAATAAAATTCCCAATGGTTTTGGATATACCCCAATCTTCGCAAACGATGTTAATAAATAGCCTCATAACTCTTTGAATCAAAGAGTTACGAGGCTTTCGGGTTTCACCCAAATGGTGTACTTTTATTCTGCTAAAAAAAATGTACCATG
>Ga0169931_10003189_pt1 | contig 26241 bp, 25 predicted proteins | sample Kivu_15m_20L_FD_129675 | JGI IMG/M metagenome (GOLD analysis project Ga0169931, IMG submission 129675) | Freshwater microbial communities from Lake Kivu, Western Province, Rwanda to study Microbial Dark Matter (Phase II) - Kivu_15m_20L... | ecosystem: Environmental > Aquatic > Freshwater > Lake...
CGGCAAAGCTGCGCTTATCGTTCAGGGTCACCTCCACTTCATCGGCCCCCGCCACCACATGGTTGTTGGTTATGATATGCCCTTCGGGCGATACAATGACACCCGACCCGCTCCCCATGCGCGGTTGCGACATTCCTTGGTCCTGGAAGAAATGAAAGAACGGGTTGTACGACTGAACCTGACGGCCACGGGTAACAGTCTTAACGTGTACCACCCCGTTCACACTCATCTCAGCTGCCGCGGTGAAATCGATAGCCGCTTCAGGGGCTCCGCCCACAAGATTCACATGTCTAATCGGTGTCGACTGCCCCGCTGGGGCCCATCCGTCAAGATTGGCTGTGTCTGTGCGAGTGAAGTGCACTGTTGCATAAGCTACAGCTCCACCCACCCCAGCGGCTATCATCACGCTCATCAGGTTTCTCATGGCTGTTGTTGTTTCGGTTAAGTTTGTTGCGTTTTTCAATGACAAAGGCCAGTGTTACTGTGGCCCTCAGGTCAAAAATAACGCCACACCCACCCCGATCGTTGTGTAGAAATCCTTAAAAAATGTTGATCCCATTCGTCAAGTATCAGGGCACGGGCAACGACTTCATCATGATTGATGATCGCGCCATGCTTTTCCCGCAACAAAAGGATCTCATTGAACGCTTGTGCCACAGACGTTTCGGCATCGGAGCCGATGGGCTCATTCTCTTTCAGATCAAGGCCGGTGTGGCCCACATGGTCTATTTCAATAGCGATGGTCGACCAAGCAGCATGTGCGGCAACGGAGGGCGATGTTTCGCGGCTTTCGGGGCACGGCTAGGTGCTTTATCAACCAAAGGCGAATTCTTAGCAGTTGATGGTCCCCATCCCTACGAAATATTGACAGATGGCAGGGTGAGCCTACGCATGAAGGATGTGGACGCCATCATTACAAGGCCAGAGGGGTTATTCATTGACACCGGTTCACCCCATGTCGTGTTACGAGTTAATGACCCTGACGATGAGGACTTGGTAAGCGTGGCACGGGCTATCCGCTACAACGACTATTTCAGGTCAGTAGGAGTGAATGTGAACCTTATCGCGATGCAGAATGGAGCATTGCGGGTTCGCACATACGAGCGTGGCGTGGAGGACGAGACATATAGCTGCGGTACCGGAGTCACCGCTGCTGCCTTGGCTGCACATCATCTCCGACTCGCATCTGGCGAAGTACAAGTCTCCACCAAAGGCGGGCTTTTGAGGGTCAAGTTCAGTGAATCAAACGGATCATACTCCGCCATTGACCTGATTGGGCCGGCCGAGATGGTCTTTGAAGGGGTTGCGGAGGTGTGACCCCTTAATCTCTACTGAAATAGTCCAGTCCTTGGTAGCGGCCGTCTTCCATTTTAGCCAATTGCATGAGCACATCGTTGGCCAGGCTACTGGCCCCGAAGCGGAACCACTCGTTGCTTAGCCAAGCATCACCCAGAGTCTCGTTCACCATTACCAGATAGTGGAGGGCCTGCTTCGCCTTGCTGATACCCCCAGCCGGCTTCATCCCGATCATCTTACCCGTTTGATAATAGTAGTCACGGATGGCCTCGAGCATCACCAGCGTGACGGGCATGGTGGCGGCTGGAGAGATCTTCCCAGTCGAAGTCTTGATGAAATCAGCCCCTGCCTTCATGGCAATCCATGAGGCAAGGCGCACGTTGTCCAAGGTGCATAGCTCACCCGTTTCCAAAATGACCTTGAGGCGAGCATATCCGCACGCTTCCTTGATTGACGCTATTTCATCGAACACGAAACCGTGGTCGCCCTGAAGAAATCGGCCACGCGAAATGACCATGTCCACCTCATCAGCCCCTGAGTCAACAGCCAGTTTTGTGTCGGCCAGTTTTATGGCATGAGTCGAATTGCCCGATGGGAAGGCTGTGGCCACCGAGGCCACTTTAATGCCCGTGCCTTTGAGCGCATCGACTGCAGTGGCCACGTGGTTGGGGTACACACACACTGCGGCAACAGTGGGTAGGCCGTGCAAAGAATCGTGCAGGTGGGCAGCCTTGTAGCACATCTGTCGCACCTTGCCCTCGGTGTCCTTACCTTCAAGTGTGGTGAGGTCGATCATATTCAAGGCCATGCGCAGCCCTTGGCGCTTGGTCTCATTTTTTATACTGCGCTTTTTGAAACGGGAGACGCGCTCCTCAACACCTACTTGATCCACCGGCTCATGGCCGAAGGTCCTTTCTGACTGAACTGCCGTCATCGGGCCACAGAGATTTGGTCGCCCGAAGGTAGATCATCGAATACCAAGCCTTATTATTTACTAATTCATACCTTCGCGCGCCCTTAAAAGCGCATGACGACAGCCACTAATATTCATCCGACTTTCGATCGTATCCTACAACGGGGCGACAAAGAGACCATGCTTAAGCAGCGTGGCCTAGTGGTGTGGATGACCGGGCTGAGCGGGTCGGGCAAGACCACTATCGCTGCCGCAGTTGAGCGGAAATTGGCCGACAAGGGCATTCTCACCCAAGTGCTCGATGGCGACAACGTTCGCACGGGCATCTGCAACAATCTCGGTTTCAGCGAGGAAGACCGCATCGAGAACATCCGCAGGATAGCCGAGGTGAGCAAGCTGTTTGTGAACTGTGGCATTGTCACCATCAACTGTTTCGTGAGCCCCACGCGCGACATCCGCACCATGGCCAAAGCCATAATAGGTGCCGATGACTTTGTAGAGGTTTACGTGAACACCTCTTTTGAGGAGTGTGAGAAACGCGATGTGAAAGGACTTTACAAGAAGGCCCGCGCAGGCGAGATCAAGAACTTCACCGGCCTCGATGCCCCTTTTGAGGCACCCGAGATGCCCGATGTGGATGTGCCCACCGCTGGCCGCTCTGTAGAGGAGTGTGCCGATCAGGTGCTGGCCGCCATCATAAGTCGCATCAAAGCATAGATAAAGACGAACCATTCAATTTCGATCAACTTGGAATCAAAGGCTTACAAACTCAATCACCTCCGCGAGCTCGAGTCAGAGAGCATGTTCATCATGCGTGAGGTGGCGGCACAGTTCGAGAACCCCGTGCTGCTTTTCTCGGGAGGTAAAGACTCTATAGTGATGACCCACCTGGCCATGAAGGCATTCTACCCGGCCAGCATCCCGTTCCCGCTGTTGCATATCGACACGGGCCACAACTTCCAAGAGACCCTCGACTACCGCGATGAGCTGGTGGCACGTACCGGGGCCAAACTGATCGTAGGCTACGTTCAGGATTCCATTGACCGCGGCACTGCCGTTGAGGAGAAAGGATACAACGCCAGTCGCAATGCCCTACAGACCGTTACCCTCCTCGAGAGCCTTGAGGCAGGCAAGTTCGATGCTGCCCTTGGCGGTGGCCGTAGAGATGAGGAGAAGGCCCGTGCCAAAGAGCGTTTCTTCTCGCACCGCGATGAGTTCGGTCAATGGGACCCCAAGAACCAACGCCCCGAGCTGTGGAACCTGTTCAACGGCCGCAAGCAGTTGGGCGAGCACTTCAGGGTGTTCCCCATCAGCAACTGGACCGAGATGGACGTGTGGCAGTACATCCTTATGGAGAACATCCCCATGCCGAGCATCTATTTCACCCACCAGAGGGAGGTGATAGACCGCAATGGTGCTCTTTATGCCTTCACCGAACACATGAACCTGCGCGAGAGCGAGCTCGCCACCAAGCGCACCATGCAAGTACGTTTCCGCACTATTGGCGATATGACCTGCACCGGGGCCACGGTTTCCAATGCCTCAACCCTTGAGGATATAATTGAAGAAGTGGCCTCATCACGCGTAACTGAGCGCGGCAGCCGTCAGGACGACAAACGCTCTGAAGCAGCCATGGAGGACAGAAAGAAGCAAGGTTATTTCTGATTATCAATATATTAGACACAAATTCAATTCGTAGATAATGATGAAGGAAGTAACTACAGACCACCGCGGCTACCTCGACATGGAGCTGCTCCGTTTCACCACTGCAGGTAGTGTTGACGATGGAAAGAGCACCTTGATCGGCCGCTTGCTTTACGACAGCAAGTCAATTTTTGCCGACCAGATGGAGGCCATTGAGCAGGCCAGTGCCAAGAAGGGCGAGGAGCATGTGAACCTTGCGCTGTTGACCGATGGCCTACGTGCCGAGCGCGAGCAGGGTATCACTATCGATGTGGCCTACCGCTATTTCGCCACCCCGAAGCGCAAATTCATCATTGCCGACACCCCGGGCCACATTCAGTACACCCGCAACATGGTGACCGGGGCCAGCACGGCCAATCTGGCTATCATTCTTGTGGATGCCCGCCAAGGCGTGATCGAGCAGACCAAGCGCCATGCCTACATCGCATCGCTGCTGCAGATACCCCACGTGGTGGTGTGTGTGAACAAGATGGACCTCGTGGGTTTCTCAGAAGAGGCCTACGAGAAAGTGCGTCATGACTTTGAAGATTTCTCGGCCCGCTTGGACATCAAGGACGTGCGTTTCGTTCCCATCTCGGCCCTGCTGGGCGACAACGTGGTGGACCGCTCCAAGAACATGGACTGGTATGGTGGATCGACCTTGATGCACATCCTCGAGAACGTTCACATCGGCAGCGACAACAACCACATCGATGCGCGTTTCCCTGTGCAATATGTGGTGCGCCCAATGAAATCGGAGTATCACGACTACCGCGGCTATGCCGGACGTGTGGCGGGTGGTATTTTCCGCGTTGGCGAGGAGATCTCGGTTCTTCCATCGGGCTTCACGTCCAAGCTAAAGAGTATCGAGATCATGGGCGAAGAGGTGAAAGAGGCTTTTGCTCCCATGAGCGTGATCATGACCCTTGAAGATGACATTGACATCAGCCGTGGCGACATGATTGTGAAACCGAACAACCGCCCTGAAGCGGAACAGGAAGTTGACGTGATGGTATGCTGGATGAGCGACCGTCCGCTGCAGGTAGGTGGCAAGTACGCCATCAAGCACACCAGCCGCGATGCCCGTTGCGTGATCAAGGAGGTGATGTACAAGATGAACATCAACACCTTGCAGAAGGTAGATGGCGACACCTCTATCGGATTGAACGATATCGGCCGAATCAAGCTGCGCACCACCGCCCCGCTGTTCTTTGACGGTTACCGAAAGAACCGCATAACGGGCAGTGTCATCATCATTGACGAAGGCACCAACAACACCGTTGGCGCAGGTATGATCGTCTGAGCCGACCTTTGCGGGCCATGTCACTGCCCAATCTGAGTCATTTGTGCATAGCCGTCATTGGCGATGCTATGCTTGACCGATATGTGGAGGGCACCGCGCAACGCATAAGTCCGGAGGCACCGGTGCCGGTCGTATTGCAACGGCAGATTACTGATTTGCCCGGTGGGGCAGCTAATGTAGCGGCTAACATCAGCGCCTTAGGCGCGAGAACCGAGTTGGTGACCCTAATAGGGCATGATGTTGAAGCTGAGGCGCTTTCCCAATCACTCAAAGGACTTCGAATCGGTTTGAGGTCGGTGGCGGCATTGCCTTGTACGGTGCTCAAGACACGTATCATGGCGGGGCGGCAGCAACTCGTACGTATTGATCGCGAAGTGGTGCTTACATCTATCAGCCCAAATAAAACTGAGGAGCTCTTTGCACAGGCCTTTGCCGCAATGAGTAAGGCCTCGGTTCTTGTTTTGAGCGATTATGCCAAGGGAACTCTGAGTTCTGATGTCTGCACCCGACTAATCACAAGGGCCAAGGAGCGCGGACTGCCATCTGTGATTGATCCGAAACATGCAGATTGGACCCGCTACATGGGAGCCGACCTTATAACCCCGAACCTTAAGGAACTGGGCGAGGCAGTCGGACAAGACCTGAGTAATACCGATTCTGATGTTACTGTTGCGGCCCGTGTTCTTCTGGATAAATATGTAATTGGGGCCGTGTTGGTGACCAGGTCTGAAAAGGGCATGTCCTACATCTCAAGAACTGAGGCCGTTCATAGCCCTGCAACTGCCCGCGAGGTATTTGATGTGACCGGGGCAGGAGATACCGTGCTGGCTATGGTTGCTCTGCTAATGGCCTTGCCGATGGGTTGGGCCGAACGTCTGCAGCTGGCAAACGTAGCTGCTGGAATAGCTGTTGGTCATGTTGGCACTGCAAGGGTGACCTATAAAGAGGTTGCAGATGCGCTCGTGCCTTCGCCCAAAGGCAATTTCCTCATTGGCGAGGCCCTTTTGGCCGAAATCCAAGAGTTGCGTGCGGATGGAAAGAAGATAGTATTGACCAATGGGTGCTACGATGTTTTGCATCGGGGCCATGTGAGTTTGCTCGAACAAGCCGCTGCACTGGGCGAAGTATTGTTGGTGGCCCTGAACACCGATGACTCCGTTCGGAGGCTCAAGGGCCCCACGAGACCCATCAACACATTGGACGATAGGGCTTTTATCCTCTCTAGGCTCAGCTCCGTGTCTATTGTCACTTCGTTTGACGAGGATACTCCAGAACAGTTGATCGCATCAGTGAAACCGGACGTACTTGTGAAGGGTGGAGATTACGCGCTTCAGGAAGTGGTGGGTCGAGAGCATGCAGGTCGCACGGTCATCATCCCGCTTGTGGCGGGGCATTCATCGACTAGGATCATTGAAAAAGGAGGGGTGCTATGATTGTAGTGACAGGCGGGGCGGGCTTCATTGGAAGCAACATCGTGCACGGCCTAAATAAACGCGGCATCAAGGATATTCTGATTGTTGACAACCTTGGAACGGGGCCTAAATTCCTCAACCTGAATGGCCTGCAATATGCCGACTACATGCACAAGGACGACTTCCTTGAGCTTCTGAGAGGACCTCGTCAGGGCTATTCAGCCATCATTCACCAAGGCGCCTGCTCAGATACCACCCAGACCGACAACGACTACCTGATGCGTAACAATTACCTCTACAGCAAAGAGGTGTTGAATGCGTGCAACAGATGGCATGTTCCGCTCATATATGCCAGTAGTGCTGCAGTGTATGGCAATGGCACAGCGGGTTTCCGCGAAGAGCTCATGTGCGAGCAGCCCCTTAACGGCTACGCGTTCTCAAAATTGGCATTTGATAATCATGTCCGCCATCGCAGGGCGAATGGCAGCCTCCACACACCTGTCACGGGTCTCCGATACTTCAACGTGTATGGGCCACAAGAGAATCATAAGGGCCACATGGCGTCTGTGGCCTTCCATCTTTTCAATCAGTTGAGAGATGGCGGTGCTATGAGGCTTTTTGAAGGGAGCGCGGGTTTCAGACGTGATTTCATTCACGTGGATGATGTGGTGACTGTTGTGCTTCACTTCCTAGACTGTCCTACCACTGGCATCTTCAACTGTGGCACCGGCAAAGCCGAGCCGTTCACCGAAGTGGCCGATTCGCTACAGCGCCTCAGCCCTGGCGGCAAAGTGACGGAGGTGCCATTCCCCGATCATCTGAAGGGGAAATATCAGGAGTACACTTGTGCCGACCTGACCCAGCTACGTGAGGCAGGGTGCGGGCACGGCTTCATGTCTTTGGCCGATGGCATGGAGAGATACCATGCAGTGCTTGCTGCAACCGATGGATATATGACGCGCTCATGAGCCAGACAGAACAGATCATGCTCGCTGAGATCGATGCCCATGCCGAGGCATTGGCAGCAGTGCGTGCCGACTTGTTGCCCGGCATGTGCGAGATGGCCAGACTTATCATCGCAGCCTTTAAGTCCGGCAACAAGGTGATGATTTGTGGCAATGGCGGCAGTGCGGCCGATGCTCAACACTTGGCTGCCGAGCTGAGCGGGCGTTTCAGGGCCGATAGGAAGGCACTTGCGGCTATAGCGCTCACAACAGATACGAGCGCGCTCACGGCCATTGGCAACGACCTTGGCTTCGAACAGGTTTTTGCCAGACAGGTAGAGGCTCTGGCCCGTCCGGGCGATGTGCTCATAGGCATCAGCACCAGCGGCACGAGCCCCAACATACTCAGAGCCATTGAGGCCGGGCTTGCACATGGTTGCACATGTGTGGCCCTGACAGGCCGCGATGGTGGAGCGTTGGCACCCAAATGCCACCTTGCCATTGTTGTACCGCACCACGACACGGCCCGCATACAGGAGATGCATATACTTATTGCCCACAGCGTATGCGGGGTGGTGGAGGATCGTTTATCGCAATAAATCATTAGTACTAGTTGAAAGATATTAATTTGGTCTGCCTCACCGCGTAAGCGGTGTTGCCTCGAGAGTATACTTTTACAGGGCCCAAAAGGATGAATTACAAGGACTATTCTTACCCATTCAGATTGGCTGCTGATTTTATATTGGTGGCATTATCCTTTATGGTGGCCTTGGTTCTAACACATCGATTCGGGATTGACATTAGGAAGAGAGACGTTTTACATCTGCTTCTTTTGCTTTATGGGTTTTACCATTATTCCACTAAGTGGGGCTATTACAGTGACTTCATGCAGCAACATCTTGGTCACGACCTGATTGAAGCGGGCCGAATGGTTATTGTGCTGACAATAATGTTCATTGTTGTGGGTATAATGATTGAATATGGCGGAAATGACCGATTAGCTATATTTATATTTAGCCCGTTAGCATTTCTGTTACTCCTGATAAGGAGGTACATTTTCAGAAAGTTTCATTTGATTTTCGGGCAAGCCAAGAGGACACGGGTGCTTTTCGTTGGTAACTCAGAGGATTCTCGTTACGTGATGGAGAAAATGCGTTTAATGCCGTGGCTTGGGTATACAATAGGAGATGTAATAGACGTGGACAAGGATTACGACCTTAACGAACTGAATACCCAGTTAGGAAATAGCCTAAGGGACAAGCTGATAAATAGAGTCTTTATCGTTGAGGCTCGGGTCCGCAGAAAAGACCTTGATGATATTGTCACCCTATGTCAATCATACACTGTTCAGACATTTGTTTTGCCGCAGGCGGTCAAATATGCCACGAACCGATATGCTTTACAGTTCTTCCATGAGATACCGCTGATTTCGGTTGCCGTAAATCCACTTGACGCATATGTCAATCAGTTGTTGAAACGGGTTTTTGATATTGCAATCAGTTCTCTCGCGTTAATCTTCTTAATCCCCGTTTTCTTGATTCTCATTGTTTTAATCAAAGCAACCTCCAAAGGTCCCGCGCTCTTCATACAGAAGCGTTGGGGTATAAATAATGTACCATTCGACACGTATAAGTTCAGGTCAATGGTGGCAACGTCTTCCGATCTAAAGGAAGGCAAGTATCAGCAAGCAACGAGGAACGATCCAAGGATTACTTCCATCGGGGCTTTTATTCGGAAGACAAATCTTGATGAGCTTCCTCAGTTCATTAATGTTTTGTTCGGAGACATGAGTGTTGTGGGTCCGCGACCTCATCCAGGGCCACTAAATGAGGAATCTATTGGAGTAGTAGACAGGTACCTTCAGCGGCATTTGGTCAAACCAGGAATAACAGGGTGGGCCCAAGTCAACGGATATCGAGGCGAAACCAAGACTACCAAATTAATGCAGAAGCGAGTTGACCTTGATATTTGGTATATTGAAAATTGGAGTATTTGGCTGGACATTAGAATCATAATTCTCACCGCATGGAGTATGCTAAAAGGGCAGGAAACCGCTTATTGAACGGTATATGGTCTTCAATCAGTGTCATTTGTCTGATTGCAGTCTTTGCAACAAGTTCACATGGTCAGGGCATTCCCTATCATACTGATCATCGTGACCTTTATGCCTTCCTGAATGATTTGAGGGTCTTGGGATGTATTGATTATAACCCTTCGATTAAACCACTCGGCCGTACCCAAATTGCCCGCATTCTTCAATCCGCGGATTCTTGTCAGGCCTTAAATCCAGTGTTAAAAAAGTCTTTGGATTTCTGGTGGAAAGAATTCGGGAAGGACATTGGTGATGGTGGTCGAGATCGGAAACCACGGAACTATAATGACCCATATCTCTCTGGTAAAAAGTTGCGAAAGAGATATGATTTAGTTTATTATTCCTCTCCCCTCTTTCAGGTTACCCTCAATCCCATTCTTGGAGGTGAATTGAACGTCTCAAGTTCTGGAAATATCCAGCGTTATCAATGGTGGGGCGGAGAGGTTTTCGGTCGTCTAGGTAAAAACTGGGGATTCTATTTCAACGTCAGAGACCATCTAGAAACAATCAACTGGCATAGTGGTGAGAATTTATCTCCCAACCTTGGAGGGGTTTATAGGAGGAGCTTGGCAGATACGGGGGGAGTGGAGTATTACGAAATGCGAGGCGGGGTCACTTACAGTTGGAAATGGGGAATGATTGGAATTGTCAAGGACCACTTGCAGTTAGGAACCACTGAACATCAGGAGATAATCTTGAGCAAGCGAGCCCCAAGTTTTCCGAGGTTACACCTACGAGTTGCGCCTGTTAAGTGGGTCGAGCTCAATTATACCTTCGGTTGGCTTGCTTCAGGCATTGTCGACAGCGCTCGGTCGTACATTACAACCGGGGGCGCATTTCGAGAGGTGTATCATAACAAGTTCATCGCGGCTAACACTATAACTGTCCGACCCACCAAGGGTCTGTACTTCAGCTTAGGCAGTTCAGTGATAATTGCAGATGATAACGTTAACATTGCTCATTTCATCCCCATCATGTTCTATAACGCTTTGGACCAGGGTTTCAATGGTCAGAATAATAACGCGGGCCAGAACAGTCAGGTCTTCGCAGATCTTTCTTGGGACGTGTTCGGCTACGCTCAGATTTACGGATCATTGTTTATCGATGAGATACGAATAGCCACAATGTTTAGTCCTGATAAGCAAAGGAATATAGTCTCATATCTTGCTGGAATTCGCTCAAGACCTATAAGTCGGGCGAACCTTAAGTTGTATGCCCAGTATGCTAGGGTTCGTCCTGCGGTATATAATCATTATATAAGCACAACAACCTATGACCATGCCGGTTATAATTTGGGTCACTTTCTGGGTGAGAATTCCGATCAGATTATTGTTGGGCTTCAATTGCAACCATGGATGCGTTGGAAGTTCAGGTTGGAATGGGAGGAATGGCGTAAAGGGGCTGCTCACATTTTCGGGGCCAATGCCGTTGACGTCACGGGGCTGGATTTTATGAGCTATAAGGCAGCGCAGCGGAGATCCTATACCTTTTCAACGCAGTATTCGGTCGTCAATGATGTGGTTGCGAACATTAGGATTAATTACGTGCAGGGCCGTACTGACGGCATAAACGGATTACCTAATGTGCTGAAAGGTAATTCAGACTTATTGTGGTTCACTTTTGGGCTGAATATTGGCCTTTAGGTGTGTTTACCTGACCACCCCCCAATAAATGAACTGAGCTTCTAATGATTCAGGGGCACAGCCGATGTTATGAACTGTGGTGGCAGAGACATGAAGCAAATCGCCTGGATACAACAGAACCGCATCATTATCAACAAACTGAGCAAAGACTACTCCTTTAAGGACAAAGAAAAATTCGTCCATTGATGGGTGAGCATGCTGACCGCTCTGCTCACCCTGCCTGAACTTTCCAAGGGCGACCTGAGGTACGGGATGGTCACTTCCCCCCTTCCACAAAACCTGTTTCATCCCCACTGAATGGACAGTAGGAATTGATCCAATGTCCTTCGAGCGAATGATGGAAATGCTCACTAATCAGGGTTTAATCCCTTTCTTAAGGTCAATTTGCCCTTGAATCCACTTATAGGTTTCGGTAACTCCGTCACGCAAGGGCTTTGACGGTGCCCACCCTAACTTCTCGAGAATCAGAGCGTTGTCCGAATTACGACCTCTGACTCCTTCAGGACCTGGAATATTCTTAATCCTTATACTCTTACCAGAGATGTCACTAATCATTCTGGCGAAGTCATTGATTGAAATCATCTCTTCTGAACCAATATTAACTGGCCCAGAGAAATCACTTTCCATCAACCTACGAATCCCATCCACACACTCATCTACAATGAGGAACGAACGCGTCTGCTTTCCATCTCCCCAAATTTCAATCTCACCACCATCTTGGGTCATTGCCACTTTGCGGCAAATTGCGGCTGGTGCCTTTTCTCGGCCACCGTCCCAAGTGCCCATTGGGCCAAAAATATTATGAAACCGCGCGACTCGGACCTTAATTCCGCAATTCCGCTGAAAAGTAAGATAAAGCCTTTCGCTGAAAAGCTTCTCCCAACCATATTCACTGTCAGGGGCAGCAGGATAAGCACTGTCCTCGGAACATTTCGGGTTGTTTGGATCAAGTTGGTTGTGCTCAGGATACATGCAAGCCGAGGAGCTATAGAATACCTTCTTCACCCCATTATGCCGCATTGCTTCGAGGACATTCAGGTTTATCAATGCACTGTTGTGCATTATGTCTGCGTCATTCTCCCCTGTGAAAACGAATCCAGCGCCTCCCATATCGGCAGCCAACTGATAAACTTCGTCAAGATCTTCAGTCAATACTCGAGCAACGAGATTAGGGTCTCTCAAGTCGCCAATGATAAATTCGTCAGCTGCCATATTGCCATATTCATTCTCCTTAAGATCTACTCCGCGCACCCAATAACCTTCATTCTTGAGGCGGTTGACTAAGTGCCCACCTATGAATCCTCCTGCACCACAGACCAATGCTTTTTTCATCTTTTTTTTTAATTAGGGGTTCGCTCTGAAACGGGCCGCGAAGATATCCAAAATACCAAGCAATATAAACTTGGGAACAATCTCTGCATATCGCCTCCAAAGTCTTTTAGGTTCCATGCTCAACCTGAAGAACCACTCCATCCCAATGTTCTGAATCCAGCTCGGTGCAGGTCTTATTGAGTCTGTATGATAATCAAAAGCCGCTCCAACAGTAATGATAGCCCTTGCACCACAAAATGGGAGAAGGCGGGAAGCGAACTTCTCTTGTTTCGGGGTGGAGATACCAATCCACACGACATCTGCCCCTTTAGCTTTTATCTCGCGTCCCAGTTCTCTGAACTCATCATCGCTCATTTCGCGAAACGGGGGGCAGTACGTTCCGACTATATTATTATTACCAAATTTTCTGGCACAGGCAACCCGCAGTGCTTCTGCCACCCCCTCTCTTCCTCCGCACAAATGGTGCTTAATCGGCATTGAAGAAGTTCTTCTCATAACCTCAGCAAAAATATAGGGCCCAAAACAGCGCTCAATGTTCTTTGCTCCTTTGGCCTTAGCGACCCAAACAGCAGGCATCCCGTCTGGAAAGTTGTAGGTGAAAGGACTATTCAAAATATCATCGAAGTCCTTGTCTGATCTAGCAGTAATAATCCCGTGCACACCAGTGGCTGTGAATATCGACCCCTGTGTTGCTGAAAGTATAATTGATGGTGATTCACTGATGCACGCTGAGATGATTGGTACACTGAGCACCTTGGTTCTTTGAATCATGAATTGAAGATTTTGCTTAGTTGTTTTACATGTCGATCTGCTTTATAGCGCAAAGCAGTTAATGAGTTGTCAAGCCCTCTTTTTCGATACCACCTTTTGTCATGAGAACTAAGATACTCTGACAACTCCGCTACCTCTCTAGTTCTGCAAACATGCACATTGGGCAGAACCTTCGACAATTCCCTAAGGTCATTGTGGTCATTTAATATAATATCAAGACCAAGAGCAGCCGATTCCAGTATGCTAAGAGGAAATGCTTCAACAGGATAAAAAGACGGAAACACAAGGATATCCATTTCCATTAATGTGTTCGCGAGCGATTCGCCATAAACGGGGCCATGGTTCTTAACGATTCCCGAACGGTCTAATTCCTGTTTGAATCTTTGTTCCGTGAGCTTGGCGTTAGCTAAATGGTCGCCCATCACTTTACCGATAATATGGAATTGGAAACAACTATTCTTTGCGCCCACCTCCTCAGCTAAATGAATAAAGTCGAATATACCCTTCGAAGTCATTACGTTGCTCAAGTAAACGACCCGGACCACTTCATCATTTGGTTTGTTAAGTGGGGCGCAGAAAATCGGCATGATTGGATTGATCACCACCTGCACATTGGCCTTGCATCGGACGCGTACAGATTCGGACATGGCTTGGGATAAGACGATAAATACGTTGGCATACCGATAGGCCCACCCGAACAGCCACCTTTTAAGGCCCGAGACAAGAAAATCATTGCCATGAAGATGAACAACGACACGAGCTCCGAAAAACCGGGCTAGTAAAATAACAATCACATCGAAGAAATGCCCCGGCCATGATCGACTAAGGGATATATACACCAATTTGGGCACCCGGAATGACAATGTGGCCACGGAGATAAGAAATGCACGAAAGAACTTGATCGATTTGGACCAAACCGCGTGCTGGTCAACATTTCGGTCTATAACAAAAGACCCTTCAAATGAATCTACAACCAGCTTGAAGCAATTGGCCTGTCCATTGACGGGTGGCGGCATAGGTCCAATGAGAAGAGGCCTATTCATCGCAGGACACGAGTTTCACGTACAAGGCTTGGCATTCTGCTAGCTCTGAGGGGAAATCTAATCTCATTTGTTCAATCACGGCTTTTTTCAAACTGTCTCTTTCAGAATTTGGCATGCCAACGCGCATCGGGTCCACAGCCACTTTACCAGTATCTTCCATATCCATCCTGCGAACTTTCTCATTAATATCCAATTGCGTTGGCAACAGTTTGTCCTACTAGCTTGGTATGACTCCTATTATAGACGACCGAAGAAAATCTCCATCGGACATTGCTTTGTTAAAATCGATTACAGTAAGATGCTCGCGGTGCGCGAAGACGAATCGATATAGTCGAAGGTATTGAACTATCGCCCGCCTAATCGGTATTTGCTCACGCACAATATAACTGGCTATGCATTCGCTTGGGGCTCGCGCAACAAATAGCGTAGGCACGCGCAATCGTATTGCTTCTTTCAATTGAGCAGAGCAGTGAAGGTGATGAGCGATTTCTGTGGCTTCAGATGTCATTAGCGTCACCGTGGCATAAACATAGGTGTTACCAGATCTGGGGTATCCTTCAATGCACGCAACACTCTTACGGCCGACTATATCGATCCCGGGTTTGAGAAATCGAAAAAACCTGAATGGCCAAATCCATTCAAGTCTGTTGCCTATCCAGTACCAGATTAGATTCTTGATCTTCATGAAGAATGAGAAGGTAAAACAGAAACATTACATCAAAGTATATGACGGTATTGTCGAAAATGAGGACCATCAAGAAAAACACCATGAGCACCGCCTTATTAAATATTGTTGCGATGTGACTCTTAAGCAATAAGAAAAATAATGTGAAGCCGAAATAACCTAAGTCATACATTATCATGAGATAATCCGAATGAACAAGAGTCATGCGCGAGAACTCGAATGTCCGTACATGTTCACTGGCATGACCCAAACCATAGCCGAAGAATATGCGCGGGGCTTCAAATAGTCGCAGACTCAACTCATGATAAATATTATATCGGCCAGTGGTGAGCTGATTAGCCGAAATATGGAAGTTACTGTCAATAATTTTGTTCAATGAACCATTACCAAGAAGAATCAGGAAAATCAAAATGATGAAGGGCCCTGCTGTTATAAGCCAATTGAGCGGTACTCTTTTGGGATTCTTGCCTCTAAAGATTAAAAGATAGGCGACAGCCACCAAAAATGCAATCAGTATTACTCGTTTATAATTTAGAACGATAAATATAAAACTAATTAAGAAATAAGAATATCTCCTTCGATTAAGATAGTATATGCAGTAATAGCCGAAAATGAATCCGAAACTGTTCTCAATTTCAGAAACACTGGTAACCAACAATGCCCCGCTGCCACCTCTGCTGAAAATGGCTTGTACAAGGCCAAGGCTCATCAAACCCTGTCCGGCCAATACAATGGAGGCAGCTTGAAACAGGATGGACGCCAGGAAGAAGAAGTCGATGAACTCGGCTTGCCTCGACCGTAATGAAGCACTGAACACGTAAGCACTCAGCAGTGGTGATACGAAGAGGAAGAAGAACTTAAATGTTAGTAGCGATGTATTGGGAATGGAGACGACCAAGCCATAGAACAGAATCAAAAGGAACGAAACTATGAATCGGGGATGCTTCAGCCTCAACGTTCCGCTGGCAGCAGCATAGGCCAAGACAAAAAACACAGTGACGTGTCGCGCTGTGCGAAGCTCGCTATACAGGTAACCAGATAGGAGGAATAGGCACATGGCCCCGTATAGAATCCACCTCGACTTCACTCGTAGCCCAATTGCTGCAGAACATCTGACGCTTGAAATCGTGCGACCTGTTCGGGGGTTAGTACATCAACCCATTCCCCTGAAATACCCTTGCGCAAAGTGGTGCTGCCCGATTTTGCAGCCACTACGCCTGGTGGCGGGATTCCAGCGATATTCCACAGAGACATTAACGCTGAATCCCGCTCTTCAGCAGCGGAATTGCGAGAAAGAGCCTCAAATCTGAGACAAAGATCTGCGTGGCCCAACCAAGGGATGAAAGGGTCAAAACGGTCGAAAATGGACGGCACATTAAGGTCCTTTGACCCATTAATCAGAATGTCAAGTCTATTCTCAAGGGTGAGCGTTTCAAGTTCTTTATAATGAACGTGCTTTGGTAGGGTAGGGATAAAATGTGCATTAGAAATAACAATGTCCCGAGGATCTCGGTAGACGAAAATGATGCCCACATTGTTCATTCTTGCCGCATCAACAATTACTTTATCGAACGGAAAATGCGAGAAGAGAACCTGTCCAGCCTGAAGTCGGCCCAATGCGTTACACAGCGCGCTTGTCTTATGGATTCTTGGATTGTATGTGGGCGCTAATGGTCGGTGATAACCAGCGGACCGACAAAGTAGGCTCTCCAAGAGATGGGTGCCGGATTTCGGAAAGGAATTGACGAGTAGTGGCCTTGCCTTTGAGAAAGAAATTACAGCTCGGGGAGGAATGACCCCAAATCTCAAAAGATCCCATCTCAACCGCTCAACAAACTGCATAGTATTCAGTGGTTATTGGACAAAGGGTGGCAATTCGGTCTTGATGTGAATCATTCAACCTCTCGTTCCACTGACGCTTTTTACCTTCCTTGTAATGCTTGTTCTTCTTGGCCATGTTGTTGAAGGAGAATCGCTCGAACGCTTTGTGCACCCTAATTGGGTCATAAACAAGTCCAAAGTGACTCAGCATTTCGGTGTATTCGGCCTCGCCATTGACCCCGAAAATATCCTCAAACCGAAAGATACTCACACGATTATCGGCTTTGGCCATGTTCAGCCATGAATCCATGGCCTTGAAAGTCCCGAAGCGGTGTGCATGGTCTATCATAACATCAATTCCTACAGCTTCATTGCTCGCAGCTAGCTGCTTTCGAATAGCGCTTATATCACCCATCTCAGCATGAGTATACAAAAGACTGTCATACCAAGAGATTATGACATTTCTAGGATCACGAATAATGACTGCGACCCGATCCAAATCACCAAATCCATCGCACAGACACTCCGGGGCGATATACAAGGGTCCATAGATTCCATTTGCCAGACCCTCAGGTAAGCGCCTCATTTGAAGCGGTCTGGAATCGAAACCTTTTAATGGCAGCAATTTGTATGTATAGAACCGGTAGTCAGCGGCCACATGCATTATCTCCGAATCGAGGATGGAACGGAACCACTGACTTCCAGATTTATGGAAAGTGACGATAAGGCACCTACCTTCGACCCCAGTTGACGTGTACAAGGCCGTATTCTTCCAAATTTCCAATGACTTCCTCGCGGCAGCCTTGGCCCAATTGGGTATGAGGTTTTTAAATACTTCTCTCATCTGATCAATATGTACTGGTCATGATCAAGTTTCGAGGGATTCCCGGCAACTTCATGGCCCATGTTAATAATTCGTACTATATTACCACTACAACCGATGTTGAGGCCTAGTTGGCTATTAATAACCTCAACCCAATGCCCTGGGGCACATCTCAACGAACGATACGAGATAAAAAGATCTTTATCACGATGACGAAATAAAACCCAAAACGCCCAAGCCAGCTCGATTATCATATGGCCAATAATGTGTAAAACCGACTTCTTCTTCAAGTATCCCTTTTCTTTTCTCCAAGACTTGAAGACACTTGGCAGGTCCCGATAAATAAAGAGCCCTCTGATGTCCCAGTCACTGAATTGTTGGGACTCTCTAATAATGCTGAGAATTCGAGCATTCTTACTAGTGTCGATTAGCACTAACGAATCTCGTTGGCTTAAAAAATCATGTATCGAATTCAGATAGTCCGCTATGTCAGTCCCATTAGGCAAACGCGGTGAGGAAAGTGAAAACCAAACATGCCCCTTTTTCAAACCATACTCATTCAAATATTGGGTCAAGGGGTAGTCTGGGCAATCAGCTCCTCTAAGCCCACAACCACACGGAAGCTCTCGGACATCCACTGCACCCGTTTCCTTTCTTGAAAGGTCATTAACAGTTGTGAATCTTAGAAACTCACCCAAATTCTCAGCTCCATCGGATTGGGCCATAATTTGGCCAATACGGGTTGACCCCGATCTACCCAAACCGTCAACATATATAAGGCGTTTAGGCACTGGCATATAGCTTGAGTCGATCTTCTATCCAGGCCCGCCACAGCAGGTAAGCGTTGATGGAGTTCAAAGAAATAAATGCGGCTACCGACATTCGCAAAGAGCCTGGCCCCAGATTCAGGCTTGCGGCACCTCCATATGCCAATGCAGTAATCGTAAGAATCACCGTCACTTTGCTGAAGAGTTTGCCAGTTAGCCGCGTAAAAATGAAAGTGGGCCCGGTCAACATGTTAACGACCGCCATGGATAGGAGTATAAGATAAGATGCTCTCAGGTCCCAGATCAGATTTGGGCCAACTGGTACAATTTTGTGCACAAAGGGATATAACCCAAGTCCAACCAAGGCCACAACTATGGATGAATAAAAGAATAGTCTTCGTTGACGAAGCAATACGTGTTCTAATTTCTCGCGATCATTCAGGCTGCGCGCCAATGGGTTGGCAAAGGTGATATTGAACAGCTGCATCGGGAAAGACAGTCCATTGGCTAACCTCTTCACAGCCGAGTACACTCCAACTTGAGCCGGCCCACCAATTATTGATAGGAGATAAGTCCCCAACCAATTATTAAGCACTGTTGTAAGGTTGAACATGACCTGTCCTGCACTCTCCTTCAACACAACAGCTACAATCGAAGGGCGAAGGTCGACAATCCCCATAAGACCAGTAACAACCTGTCTCCTACAGATGTATGAAACAACTAAAAAGGGCCCAGTGACGGAAACGAACACAGTGAGATCGGGTGACAATGGTCCCTTTACCATGTAAACCAGGTACAACAGTACTTGAATGGTATATTGGGCACCTCCGGTTAGAAATATGTATGAACTGTTCTTGTTCCTTCTGCGCCAAAATTCAGCAAATACAAGCGTGAAACTGAAAAGAACTACAGATAACGCCCTCAAACCGAATCCAACTGGAAAAAACAATAGACTTACCGCAAGACCAACCAAGAATAACGCCATATAATGGGGGATAATGACCCTGTAAAGCCTGAAGTTAGCATGTTCTTTCAAAAGTTGAACATCAAAACCCAACTTGACGAGAAAACTGAAAATGAAAAGCTCAGAGACGCGAGCTGAGTATTGACCGAAGTGGTCAACCCCTAGATTCCGAGTTATGAAATAAGTCAAGAAAAATCCCGCAATCAACTGATACGATTTCGATATGGCCGAGACAATCAGCGATGAGAGATTCTTCATTTCTCAAACCCTCACTTAAATTAATCGAGTCTCAAAGACCAATCCACTTTTTTACCCGATCCAAAATGCTATCCTTTGATTGCGCACCATAGCCATAACCGTAGCCATAACCGTAGCCATAACCGTAGCCATAACCGAAGACGCGAGATCGGATGTCATTGAATAGGATGCCGACCCGGTTCAATTTCCCTTCGTCACAAAGGGCATTCACATAATCCAAATCATGTGTTTTGGTTGTTCCCTGACGAACCACATAGAGCATTCCGTCAACATGATCTGAGATTATAAGGCTGTCGGTTACAAGGCACAAGGGGGCGGTATCTAAAACTACATATTGATATCGTTGTCTCAATTCAGAGATGAAATCGCCTAACGCTGGACTTAGAAGAAGCTCAGACGGATTTGGGGGAATCGGCCCCGCATCAATGACATCAAAAGTCGGTTTGTTAAGGCTTATAAGGACATCATCAATTGAACACATGCCGGCTAGAACAGAACTCGCCCCGATTGGAGTATTGATACTCAGATACGAGCCTATCTTGGGTTTCCTCAGATCCAGCCCTACCAAAACGACCTTCATTCCACCCAAGGAGAGCGAGGCGGCAAGATTTATCGAGCAGAACGATTTGCCTTCAGACCCAAGCGAAGATGTGATCTGGAGGACTTTCCCGCCTTTCCCGTCCTTAATGTCGGGGATAAGGTAATTCAGGTTTGTACGTAATGTCCGAAAAGCTTCTGAAACGGGCGATGTAGAACCGTGACTGATAATCATCTTCTCCTCATCGTCATTGTGAGGAACAAGCCCCATTAGGGGTATCAAGGTTGCGTTAGAGAGATCCTCCTTCAATTTTATCCGTGTGTCCAGAAGGAGCCCTAGAAGCAGGAAAACTGTTGGGATGCCGAAACCGGCAATTAGCCCCCCAATCATTATGATTGAGGACTTTGGTTCAATCGGTTTGTCAGAACCTCTGGCCGGGTCTACCACGTAATTATCCGATACCGTGGAAGCGAGCATGAGTGAGTTCTCGGATTTCTTCTGAAGGAGAAGCAGATATAGGCTTTCCTTAATTGAATACTTGCGTTGCAGAGCTAAAAGCTCGTACTCTGCCTTTGGGAGTCCTTTCACCTTGTTTTCAAGGCTCTTCTGCTGAATGGCAAGTTCAGAACGAGAAGTCTCAAGACCTTCGAGAATGCTGTTGATGTTGCGCACCAACGCCTCTCTCGCATCATTGATTTTGGCATCAATTGAGGTAACCAAAGGGTTGTCCGGACGAGTATACCTAAGCATTGCCTGCTTTTCGGCATTGAGTCGATTCAATGAAGTTATAAGGTCCGTCAGCAACACGTCCTGAATACCAAGACTTGATGGCGATGCGTTATTCAGATCTTTATTGTTCTGAACATACTCCCTGAGGTATTTGATGAAACTGATCTTAACATCCAGTTCAGAGACCCTGTTGTCTAACTGCCCGGATTGAGTGAGGAACATCTCAGCCTCTTTGCTTATGTCTCCGATGTCGTTTGATATCTTGAAAGACTGAATCTCGGACTCTATCCCTGCCAAATCATCAGAGATGCCCTTAATCTGTTCTTCAATGAATTTGAGGGAGTTGGATGCCAAACGGTTCTTTTTCTCAATCCCATTCTGCATGTAAACCTCAAGAAGAGAATTTATCAGATCAGTACCTCTGGGGCGAAGCTTGTCATTATAAGTCAACTGAAGAATAGAGGCCTTTTCTCTGGCCGGTTCAACCATCAGTTTATCCAAATAGATACTTGTTAATAGGTCGTTGCTCCTGTAAACCAAGGTATAATCCTTCGTGGAAGCCGAGTCCCCGGCAGCCAAGGAGCGATAGAATTCTGTCGAATCAACCCTGAAATTGCCGAGCTCATTCGTAAAAGGCTGACCAATTTTCAAACGAATCGAGCGCTCTATCTCAACCTTGGCATCATTGGTATAACTGACTACCACATCGGCTGAGTCATTATCATTAAGACGAACATCCATGGAGAATTCCTGAGGCGCATTCTCGTTAAGGATGTAAATGAGTTTGATGGGCGTGTTCTTATAAACCTCTCTCTTCCTTAGGCCAAGGTGCGCGATATAGGTCACATTCAGATCGAGACGTGAAATCGCCTTTGACATAAGGGATCTTGACGTGATAATGGCTATTTCGTTCTCAACGTTTGCTTTCTTGCCTGCCACCCCGACTTCCTCCAATATACTCTGCGTGATATCGTTTGAATCATCACCCACCATTACAGTAGCGTTAACGGTGAAAACGGGATGTGCATACCAAATGAAAACCGCAGCCGTGCCCAGACAAAGCAAAAGTGAAAGCGCATATAGCGTCCAATTATCCAGGGCCTGAGTCCACAGAACCTGGAGGTTCAGGGTTTCTTCACCCTTATCTTGAGACGATGATCGGTTCATTGAATCCTATTTGGTAGGTATTTAAAGCACTCGTTGAAGGAAAAGGCCGACAACAGTCAGCCCGCTGAATATGATGGGCAGAATTCTATATACCTCCTCTGCACTAGCGACTTTTCCTTTTCCGGGTTCTATATAAACCACATCATTATTGTGCAACTGATAAGCATCAGATAGGAATACGGAAGGGTTCGTCATGTCGACTCGTGTGAAAGTCCGTTTACCATTCTCCTCTCTAATCAGCAGCACATTCTTCCTCTTGCCATAAACCGTAAGGTCACCGGCCAATCCGATAGCCTCCATGAGGGATACTCTTTCGGTTGAAATGGGATATACCCCAGGACGGGCGACCTCACCGAGTATTGTCACGCGAAAACTTTGCAGACGTATCCTTACCCCTGGCTCAACCAAATACTTGGACAATGCTGTGACTAATTCATTAGTCAAAACCTGAGTGGTTCTACCAGCAACATGTACATTTCCGAGCAAGGGGAATGATATTGTCCCTGCAGCTGATACCAGATAGGTGGTCATTCCTAAGCCATCCCCTCTTGCGTCAGGCTGGTTAAAGAAACTACTGGCATCATTGCTCAAGCTCGAAACATGAATTGAAATGATGTCTCCAGCCTGAAGTACCGCTTCATACGGAGCCTCAATGTTTTGAACCATGGTCGAGTCACCTGCGGTCTGGAAATAGCTTATCTCTTTTCTGGAGATACAGGAACTCATGAATAAGCATGAGCTAATTAACAAAACCAATAAGTTATAACGTTTGATCATTTGGATTTAATGTCAATTCCCAGCTCCACTAGCTGCGCGGGGTTTATTGGTGAAGGCGACTCGATCATCACATCGCGGCCTGCGTTATTCTTCGGGAATGCGATGAAATCGCGGATGTCGTGCTGACCGCCCAAGATGGCTGTGAAACGGTCGAAACCGAAGGCGAGGCCTCCGTGGGGCGGGGCACCGAATTCAAAGGCACCTAAAAGGAATCCGAACTGGGCCCGAGCCTCCTCACGGGTGAAGCCCAGCAGGTCGAACATGCGCTGCTGCTGACCACGGTCGTGTATGCGTATGCTGCCACCGCCTATCTCCACACCGTTTATCACCATGTCGTAGGCGTTGGCGCGCACCTTGCCGGGATCGGTCTCTATCAGATGCAGATCATCTGGCAAGGCCGATGTGAACGGGTGGTGCATGGCGTGAAATCGCTGACTGTCCTCATCCCACTCCAATAGAGGGAAATCGAGCACCCACAGCGGTACATACTTATCAGGGTCTCGCAGGTTGAGCAGGTCGCCCAGGTGCAAGCGCAGTTCGTTGAGCTGCTTACGCACCCTATCGGTGCCGCCTGCTATTATCAGCATCAGGTCGCCCGGTTCCGAGGCAAAGGCTTTGCCCCATTCAGCCAGCTTTTCGGGCTGATAGAACTTATCCACACTGCTCTTGAAGGTGCCATCGGCCTCGTGACGGCACCACACCACACCGCTGGCGCCTATCTGTGGCCGTTTAACAAAATCGGTGAGGCCATCGATCTGCTTGCGGGTAAAGGTGGCTGCACCCTTGGCGCAGATGCCCACCACCAGCTCGGCACTGTCAAACACCCCGAAACCGACTCCTTTGGTCAACGTATTCAGTTCAACGAATGGCATCCCGAAACGGAGGTCGGGCTTGTCGCTGCCGTACAGGCGCATGGCATCGGCATAGCTCATGCGGGGGAACGCCCCGGGGTCAAAACCCTTCACATCCTGAAAAATGTGCCTTGTGAGGCCCTCAAATGTGTCGAGCACATCATCGCGCTCAACAAAGGCCATCTCGCAGTCCAGTTGAGTGAACTCGGGCTGACGGTCGGCACGCAGGTCCTCATCGCGGAAGCAACGTACGATCTGGTAATAGCGGTCGTAGCCGCTCACCATCAGCAGTTGTTTGAAAGTCTGCGGGCTCTGTGGCAAGGCATAGAACTCGCCCGGATGCATGCGCGATGGCACCACGAAATCGCGGGCGCCTTCGGGCGTGCTTTTGATCAGGAAAGGAGTCTCAACATCCAGGAAACCGAGGCCATCCAGGTAATTGCGCATGGCCATGCCCACGCGGTGGCGCAGCTCAAGGCGTTTGCGCATCTGTGCGCGCCTCAGGTCCAGATAGCGGTAGCGGTAGCGGATATCCTCTCCGCCATCGGTTTCATCTTCAATAAGAAACGGAGGCACCTTGCTGGCATTGAGCACCTCAAAGCCGGTAACGATCAGTTCAATCTCACCAGTAGGTATGTTCAGGTTCTTGCTCTCGCGCTCGCGCACTGTGCCAGTGGCCTTTACCACGAATTCGCGGCCCAGCTTGCGTGCAGCGGTGCACAGGGCGGCATCGGTGTCCAGGTTGAAGGCCAACTGCGTGATGCCGTAGCGGTCGCGCAGGTCCACAAACGTCATACCCCCCAGCTCGCGGCTCTTCTGCACCCAACCGGCCAGGGTCACTACCCTTCCGGCATCAGTCAATCTCAGTTCTCCACAGGTATGCGAGCGGTGCATTCAGGCCTTTTTAATACGGCCGCGAATGTAGTGATTTGCCCGTAGGGCGCGGCACATGCGCAGAATACAGCACGGGCGGGGCTTGCGTGGCCCACGCGCTGTTCCTTTGCAGCCCATGGAACTCAGCATTTATAGCGATGAGCACTACATGCGCGAGGCTTTGAAAGAGGCCCAACGCGCTTTCGACCGCGATGAGGTGCCCGTGGGCGCAGTCATTGTGGCCCGCAGACAGATCATTGCCCGCGCCCACAACCTCACCGAGGCCCTCAACGATGTGACGGCCCATGCCGAGATGCAGGCCATAACCTCCGCTGCCGGGGCCATAGGCGGCAAGTACCTCGAAGGCTGCACACTCTATGTAACCCTCGAACCCTGCGTCATGTGTGCCGGGGCCCTGTTCTGGAGCCAGATCACGCAGATCGTCTTCGGTGCGCACGATGAGAAACGGGGCTACATGCGCACCGGGGTTCCGCTGCTTCACCCCAAAACGCTGGTAAAAGGGGGCGTCATGGCCGAAGAGTGCAGCGACCTGTTAAAGGAGTTCTTCCGAAAGAAGAGGTGAGTCTTTTCTGGTTGGAATAAAAAAGCCGACCCCCATCGGAATCGGCCTTATCATCTGCTAATGAGCGGGAAACGGGATTCGAACCCGCGACCCTCAGCTTGGGAAGCTGATGCTCTACCGACTGAGCTACTCCCGCACTCTCAGAGTGCCGCGAATATAGCAGCGGCCAAGGAGTCAGAGCCGTGACTTCACCCGTTCCCAGTCCAGCTCCATGGGGCGGGCGGTAAAGGTGTCGGGCAGGGCCTTCTCCAATGTGGCGCGCACTCGGGCCTCGTTGTGCGGGTGGGTGCTCAGTATCTCAAGCTCATCGGGACCACTGGGGTGTTCGTCTTCCAGTTTGCGGAAAAAGGTGGCCAGCACTCGTGGGTCGCTGCCGCTGCGACACATCAGGTCCCAAGCAAAGGCATCCGCCTCCTCCTCCTGCTCGCGACTGAAGAGGTTGCTCAGCAGGCTGCGGCTCAACTCGCCCAGAATCACGGCATCGCCACCGGTTATCACCGAGAAGAGGATCTGCAATCCGAACTCGCCAACCATCCGGCTAACCACATGGCGTTTCTCCACATGGCCTAACTCGTGAGCAATGACACCGGCCACTTCTTCGGGACTGTCGCTGAACTTGATCAGGCCACTGTTCACAAGCACATACCCACCTGGCAGTGTCATGGCGTTTATCTGCTCATTCTCAATCACCCAGATGTGATGGTCGTAGCCGCTCTCTGGCAGCGCGGCTGTGAGGCGGCCGCCAATGACGACCACTGCCGAATCGACAACGGAGTCCTTCAAAAGTTTGATGCCGCCCTCGTCCAACATCCAATCCTCTACCAGCATCTTGCCCAGTTTCTTTTCCTAATCGATGCTGAGCCCCAGTTCGGGGGTTTCGCACTTCCAAGGCAGCATGGCGAATACGGCCCAGATAGCACCGAAAACGCCCAGCAGGATGATGAGGTCGCGAATGGTCTCCTTACTCATGGCA
>Ga0169931_10003190_pt1 | contig 26213 bp, 20 predicted proteins | sample Kivu_15m_20L_FD_129675 | JGI IMG/M metagenome (GOLD analysis project Ga0169931, IMG submission 129675) | Freshwater microbial communities from Lake Kivu, Western Province, Rwanda to study Microbial Dark Matter (Phase II) - Kivu_15m_20L... | ecosystem: Environmental > Aquatic > Freshwater > Lake...
ATGATTGATGAATACGAGATTCAAATAAGGGAGCATGAAACGGTACAACGGGCCGATCAACGGCGCCTCGCCGCCTTCGGCAGGCGCCCCGCCCTGGGCTTCCGTCCCGGCCGCCCCGCGCCGCCCCAGCGGCTCTTCCGAACCCAACGGCGGAGGATCGGGGGTCGACAGACGCCAGGGGGCAATGGCAACGCCGACCAGGTGCCAGCCCAGCGCGAGGGTCGCGGCCACCCGCCACCCGACCGCCCACGGCATCTGGGCGTCGCGAGGCGCGCGCGCCGCACGCGGTTTTTTGGGGGCCGCCGTCCCCTCGGACGGATCGGCGTCCGCGTCGCTAGCAGCCGACGATTTGGGGCGGGGGGGTTTCATGTCGCCCTAGCAAACGAAAAACCCCCGCACCAGTCAACGCCGATGCGGGGGTCCGAGTCGTGTCGGCGGGGACAAACGCCCGGCCAGCCCCCTCTCGCGGGTTCCGCGAGGCACGGCCTGGAGCGGGCGATCCCTTTGCGACGTCAGTCGAGTTGGGCCACCTGCTCGGCCTGGGCGTCGGCGCCATCGACCGTCAAGGCGTGGTTACCGCCCGCGGCGATCTCCAGCGACCGCTCCTGGACGAACTTCTGGCCGTCGGCTTCCCATTCGACGCGGACCGTGTAGTCGGCCCAGGTCTCGCCCGCCTTGAGTTGCGTGGTGACGAACGTCCGCTCGGCCCCCGTCTGCTCGGTCGCCGTGCCGGCCAGGAAGACCTTGGCCTGCTCGGGGACCTGCAGCTTCAGGACGGTCTTGACCGGCTCGTCCGCTTTTTCGCCGGCTGCGATCTGCTGCTCGCCGCCAAACGCCACGGCGACCTTGTTGCCGGCGTGGATCTCGACGGTCTTCTCCTCGACGACCGGCTTGCCGTCGCGGGCGTACTCCACGCGGACCTGGTAGGCATACTGCATGCCGGGCTTCAGATCCCGCGAGACGAACTGCCGCTGCGAGCCGGTGCTGGTGGTGTGCTTGCCGTTGACGAAGACCTCCGCGTCGGCGGGGACGCTCACCTGGAGCGAGGCCTCGCTCGAGACGGCCGTGCTGCTCACGCAGTCGGCGCACTCTTCGGTCACGGTCTCGTACACGGCCGCCGAACCGTACGAACCGGCGGAGCCCGCCGAGCCGTAGGCGCCGGCCGAAGCGCCGGCGCTGCCGTAGGAGCCTGAGCTGCCCGCCGAGGCGTAGCCGCCGGCGGAGCCGTAGCTCGCGTGGGCGGCGCGGCGGGCCGCCTTCCGTGCGTGCCAGCGGGCGAAAAAGCCCCCGTGGCTTCCCGCCGAGCCGTAACTGGCGTAGCTGCCGGCCGACGCGTAGCTGCCGGCCGACGCGTAGCTGCCGGCCGAGGCATAGCCGCCGGCGGAGCCGTAGCTGCCCGCCGAACCGTAGCTGCCCGCCGAACCGTAGCTGGCGTAGGCGGCTCCGTAGCTGCCGTAGCTGCCTGCCGAGCCGTAGCTGCCGCCGCGACGATGCCAGAATGCCTCGGCTTCCGGCGCCGCCATCAAGGCGACGGCGACCGACGCGGCGAGCCACAGGGCCGACTTACGAGAACCCACGTTCCTCATGTTCGATACTCCCCCTCAAAAGCGAAAAAACGAGAGCGACCGGGCGCGCCTGGGGCGCCGACCTGCGCCGCGCGTCGCCCCGATTCACGGCGGACCGACGCCAGGCGGCTGGGGCCGCAACCTACCGACCCCCCCAACCTTAGGTCAGAATATCCCATGAAGATTGGCGACTTCAAGCAACCCTTGCGGTTTTCGCCGATTTTACGGGCTGGGCGACTGGGGAGGCTTGCCGGCAGGGGCGCGCTGCGACTCGCCAGAGAGCGCCGCTCTTCGCTCCCGACGTTCCTCGGGGCCGAACGGCTCGCCGTCGCCCCGCGACCGTCCTGGCAGGATCGCGGGCGTTCGGTCCGCACCGGGCGGGCCGGGAGCGGCGCGGCGCGATGCGCCGGAGGTGCGTCGCGGCCGCCCGCTCCGAGCGGCCCGCTGCTTGCGTCGGCGGGACGTCAGGGGGACGCGGGACGGAGAACGGCCTCGTCGATCTCGAGCCGTCCGCGGCCCCCGTGGAGCCCGATCCGGACGATGGCCTCGCGGGCGGCCAGCGGCACGTCGATCCGCTTCGATTCGGGCCGCCAGTCGAAACTCCCCGACCAGGGTCCGGAGAGTCCTTGTCCGATGGCAGCGCGGCGTTCGTCGTAGAAGGTGACCACGACGGCCGCCTGCTGCTCGGGGTCGGAGCCTGGCGCGAGTTGCGTGCCGCGCACGCGCAGGGCCAGTTCCAGACGGGCGATGCGGCGTCCGTCGACGGCCAGGCCTTGCAAGGCCTGGCAGGGCAGACCGGCCTCGGCGTTCTCCAGTCGCAGCACGCGGCGGCCTTGCGGGGCCGCCGCGTCCTCGACGGCTTGGGCCTGGCGGAGGTAGTGCCAGCCGAGGGGTTGCGAGGAATTCGCCACGACCTCCTCGAAACCGCCGTTGAACAGCGTCGGCGCCGCGGGGTCGGGGAGCGTCTGGCGTCCCTGTTCCGCGAGTCCGGTCATCGGCACGAAGAGGGTCGCCTGAAGATCCTCGCGCACCAGTTCCGCGCCGCGTTTGGTGAGTCGCACGAGATTTTGCCGATAGCGCTCGCCGACCGGAATCACGAGCGAGCCTCCCTGCTCCAGCTGCTGCACCAACGGAGGCGGTACGTTTTCGGGAGAACAGGTGACGATGATCTTGTCGAACGGCGCCGCCTCAGGCCATCCTTGAAAACCGTCGCCGGAGCGGACGTGCACGTTGGCGTAGCCCAGGCGGCTCAACGTGCGCGCCGCGCGTCGGGCGAGTCGCTCGACGATCTCGATGGTGAACACCTCGCCCGCCAGACCGCTCAGCACCGCGGCCTGGTAGCCGCTGCCCGTGCCGATTTCCAGCACGCGGTCTCCGGGCTGGGGATCGATCGCCTGCGTCATGTACGCCACGACGTACGGCGGAGAAATCGTCTGGCCGTCGCCGATCGGCAACGCGACGTCGTCGTACGCGTGCCGGCGAAATCCAGCCGGCACGAATTCGTGCCGAGGCGTGCCGCGCAGCGCCTCGAGCACGCCGGGCTGCGCGATGCCGGCGGCGACCACCGCCCGCTGCACCATCTCGTTCCGCTGGGCGGCATACGCCTCGGCCGACGTCTCTTCGGCGGGCGCCGCGGAAATCGCGGTCATGACGATGCCGATCGTCCCGGCAGCAAGGCCCCGCACGCCGCGGCGCGGCCGCCACGCGGCCCGCCGGACAGGCAGGAACGCGTCGGCGGCGAGTGGGCGATCAGGCGGAAGCATCGGCGGCGGGCGGCGGGAATGGGGCGTGACGGGCCGTCGGGCACGGAACGGTTCCAAGCCGCTCGGCGGCCGGCTCGACAAGCCGCAGGGGCTGGCCGCAGGGCGGACCGAGTCGCGGGGCAGCCGCGATTGGTACCTGCAGCGCTCCGCAGTATCATACGCCTGTCGCCAGCGATCGGCGGCCGTCCGCCGGGGAAATTGCCGCGACGCGGGCCGGCCGGACGGCCCCGCCCCGTTTTCGCCGGCAACGAAGGCCGTACTTCCGCCTGCCCGCACAACCCGCGCCGCCTGCGCACCAACCCGTGGGAGTCGCCCCGCATGTCCCGAAGCGCGGTCTACACCGGTTCCTTCGATCCGGTCACGCTGGGTCACTTGAACGTGATCGAACGCAGCAGCCGTCTGGTTGACGAACTGATCGTGGGCGTCGGCATCAACGTCGATAAACAGGCCCTGTTCACGGCCGAGCAACGGGTGGAACTCGTGCGGCAGTCGACGGCCCACTTGCCGAACGTGACGGTCGACATGTTCACGGGTCTGGCGGTCCATTTCGTGAAGCAGCGTCGGTCGCGGGTGATCATTCGCGGCGTGCGGACGCTTTCCGACATCGAGAGCGAGTTCACGATGACGCTCGCCAACAGGAAACTCGACCCCGAGGTCGAAACGGTCTTTCTGATGGCCGACGAGGAGTTCTCCCACGTCTCCAGCTCGCTGATCAAGCAAATCACGCCCTTGGCCAGCGACGAGCAGCTAACGCGATTCGTTCCTCGGCCCGTGATCGCCCGCCTGCGGGCCCGCCTCGCCGAACGCGAACGCGACGAGGCCCGCGTCTCGTAGCGGCGGGCCCCGCGGGCGGCCCGCGAGCCGTCCGGCCCGCCGACGGCGGAGCCGGCTATTGGACGGCCCGCAACGCCTGCCTGGACAGGGCGATCAGGCCGATCGCCGCCAGCGCGCTCTTCAGATGCTCCAGCAGCCGTCCGCGGCCTTCGCGGCCGGCCGCGCCGATCGGGCCCTCGACTTCGGCGCGTTGCGGCCGTGCCGCAGCGGCCGCCGACGGAGCCCCTTCGGCCGCGCGCCACAATTCCGCCAACGACGCGCCCCCCCGGTCGTCCCCCGACTCGCTCGTCGCGGCAGCCTCCCGCTGCCGGACCGACGCCGACGGGCCGCGTCGGCCGGCGAGGGAAGCCGCGTCCCCCGAGGGTCCGCCCCCCTGGCCCCCGGCGGGCCTTCCCGCCGAGGAGCCGCGCGTGCCCGCCGTCGCCGCGAACTGCGCCCGCGCCTGACCCGGCGGTTCGCGGGGCGCGGCGCCGATGTCGGGCGCGAGCGACGCGAGAAACCACTGCACGCGCCCTCCGTAGCTGCCCAAGGTCGTCCCCGAGCCGGCGCCGAACAGAATCCCCGCCACCTCGCCCCGCTCGTTGAAGATGGGGCCTCCCGAGTCGCCCTGCCGCGCCTCCACGTCGAGTTCGACGACGTGCAACGGGTAGTCGACGCGCGGCGCGTAGTACCGCGTGCAGCGACCGCTGGCCGCGCGGTAGATGCCCGGACCGTAGCCGCAGATCGTCAACCGGTCGCCGAGTCGCGGGGCGGATTCGGCGATGGGGGCCGGCGCGGCGGGGGGCCGCCAGATGACCAGCGCGGCCAGATCCCAGTCGGCGTCGAGCTTGGCGGCCTGGGCGGCGGACTGGAAGCCGTCGGCAAAATGGACCTGGATCGCCCCTTGGGCGTCGCGCACCACGTGCCAGTTGGTAACGACCAGACCGAAACGATCGCGGACATCGACCAGCACGCCGCTGCCAAGCGAAAACCCGCCTCCTCCGTCGTCGACGACGATGCGGACGACGGCCGGGTGGGGCGGGGCGCTGGAGGCGGACGGCCTTGCCGCGGCGGTCCGCGGCCCCGCACAGGCCGCGCAGGCGGCCAGGATGCGCAGAACAGGCAACGCCCGGCGGGGTGCAAGCGCGGCGGTCACCTGGCAGGCTCCGGGATCAGACGTGCGGCCCGGAGCGTTTCCGCAGCTTTTCGTTGGCCAGGATCATCTCCAGCAGCCGAGCGCGGAGGCGACTGCGGTCGTCTTCGGGGAGCGCGGCCCGCGGGGCTTGCGTCAGACCGGCGAGTCGCTCGCCCGATGCCGCGAGACTCGACGCCGCTCGCAGCGCGGGCTCGATGGGGGCAGGACTTCGGGAAGTTTCCATGGGAGAGCTCGTTAGGCGGCGATGGGACGCCCGCCGCGAAGTTCCTCGTCGCGGGGGGGGAAGTCGCGGCCTTGGTTGTAAAGCAGCTTGAGCCGCTTTAACTCGGCGCGCAACGCGTTCTCGGCAAGTTTGGTGAGCGTGAGCCGCGCGGGAAAACCCGCCAGATGGACCGCCGCGTCGCGCGCCTCGTCGAGCACGTCGCGCGGGAGGTACAGAGTGGCTCGCACCTTGGCGGAATCGTGGGGATGCATCGCGGCGTCCTGCGCTGAAGGAAGGTTCGCTGCCAGGCGTCGCGCGGCGATCCGATCGCCTGCCGACGCCCGCCATGTCCTTCATCGACCCGCCGCCGCACCGTGCTGCAAACGTCGGACGTTTGCCGCTCGAACTTCGCTCACGCGCATTTCCCGCACCGTCGGCACAACCGGCGCCTTCGCCAGGCGCGTTGCCGCTCGGGCCGCACCGACGACGGCCCGCAGGGCGGCCCGGCCCAGCGGGCCGCGGCTGGCGGCTGCGGATCCCTGCGCCGTCCATCAGCCGTCGCTCGCCGTGCGGCGGCCCCTTCGTCCTCCGTGAGGAGCGGCGGCCCGGGTGCTTTTGCGGCGCACGGATCAACAAGGACGCGGCGGGCCCGCCGACGTCTCGCGGGCAGGCCTCGGGACGCGGGCGATCAGCCCTCCGCGGCCCCCTCCTGGACGGCCGCTTCGACGGCGGCCACGACGCCGTCTGCGTCGTACGTGGCGGCGATCGCCGCGGCCGCAAAGCCCGCCTCCGCCAGAGCCGCGGCGGTCAGCGGACTGATCGCCGCCAACCGTGCTCGGCGGAGCGCCGGGCCGAACATCCGCGCAAGAGAACGCGCGATGGCCGAACTCGTCACGGTGATCCAATCGATTTCCCCGGCCTCCAGGGCCCGGCGGATCTGCGGGTCGGGCTCCGCCGTGTCGCGGCTGACGTACGCCACGGCCTGCAACACCTCCGCGCCGCCGGCCCGCAGCTGTTCGGCAAGCACCTCCCGACCCCGGCTGGCGCGGACCAACAGCACGCGTGGCGGCCGCCGGCGCGACGGGGTTTCCGCGGCGAGACGCTCCCTGAGGGCGGCGGCGAGGCTTTCCGCGCAGTAGGCGGCGGGGGTCGCATCGGCGCGGAGCCCGCGGCGCAGGAGCGCCGCGGCCGTCGCCGGCCCGATCGCCGCCAACCGCACGCCCCCCAGGGCACGGAGATCGCCCCCTGTGGCAAGCAAACGGCCGAGCAAGGCCTCGACGCCGTTGGCGCTGGAGAAGACGGCCCAGTCGGTCTCCGGCAGCGCCGCCAGGGCGGCGTCGACCGGGCCCCAGTCGTCCGGGGGCGCGATTTCGATGGCCGGCTGGCGCCACACGCAGGCCCCTCGATCGGCGAAGGCCTCGACCATGCCGTCCTCCTGACCGCGCGGGCGCGTGACCAACACCCGCTGGCCCGCCAGCGGGCGGCGGCCGAACCAATCGAACCCCGCGCGCGCCGCGACGGCCGGTCCGACCAGGGCCACGATCGGCGGCCGCATCGTGCCGGGGGCCAACGCCTCCGGCAACGCCCCGAGCGTGGTGACGATCGTCTGCTGGTGGGGACGACTGGCGTGGCGGACCAGCGCCACCGGCGTGCTGGCCGACTTGCCGTGGGCGATCAGCGCTTGCGACCAGTCGGCGGCGGTGGTCACGCCCATGTAGAACGCCAGCGTACCGGGAAATGCGGCCAGGGCGCCGTAGTCGAGGGGATCGCTGGGGTTCTCGTTCTGCTGCTGGCCGGTGATCAGTGCGACGCACGACGCGTGGTCGCGGTGGGTGAGGGGAATCCCGGCGTAGGCGCAAGCGGCCGAGGCGGCGGTCACGCCGGGGGTCACTTCGTAAGGAATGCCGGCCGCTTCGAGCGCGGCGATTTCCTCGCTGAGCCGACCGAAGATCGCGGGATCGCCCCCTTTCAGCCGTGCCACGAAGCGCCCCGCCTGGGCCTCGGCAATCATCCGCGCGTTGATCTGCGATTGCTCCCACGCCCGGCCGTCGCGGTGGCGTCCCAGGCAAATGCGCTGGGCTTCGTCGCGACAGGCGTGGAGCACCCGCGGATCGACCAGATAGTCGTACAGCACCACGTCGGCGCGGCGCAACTGCTGCAGACCGCGCAGCGTGAGCAGTCCCGGGTCGCCGGGTCCCGCCCCGATCAAGGCGACGTGGCCGAGGGCCGGCTGGGGCATGAAAGGCCTCTGGCTAAGCCGGCCGCCGGCCGCGGGGCGGCAGGGAACGGCTCCGGCGAGTTCCGCGGCGAGGTTTAGGCAAGTCGCCGTCAGGTGTTAGAATACAGCCGAGGGGGCGGCCTGCGAAGCGATCGCACCGCGTCTGCCCCGCTCTCCGGCTCCCTCACGATCCTTCGGCTTAGACGGGTATGGCGACCGATCAGCCCTCCGCCCGCTCCTCGTCGCCCCGCGGCCCCGTGCCGCCGCGCGGTCCCGCGCCGCTGTCGGCAGCGGTGCGTCACCGTCTGCAGAAGGTGTACGAGCACGCCCAACGGTGCGTCGACAAGGGGGATCACGACTACGCCAACCAGTTGCTGACGCAGTGCGTCGTGGAAGATCCCGCGAGCGACCTGTATCTGAAGGCGTTTCTCGACAACCTGCAGCGGAAGTACAAGAACAACAAGAAAGGGAGCAGCTTCGCCGGCGTGAAGATCCGCGGTCATCGTTCCGCGCTGGCCAAAGCGGCTGAAAAGGGCGATTGGCCCGCCGCGTTCCAGGCCGGCTGCGAAGCTCTGGCCGTCAATCCTTGGGATGCGCCGACGCTGATCGCCCTGGCCCGCGCGTGCGGAGAACTCCGCATCGACGAATGCCGCTTGATGTACCTGCGGTTCGCGCTGGACATCGATCCAAAGGACCCGACGGTCAATCGCGAGGCGGCCCTGGCGCTCGCCCAAATGGGCCAGTTCGATCAGGCCATCGCCTGCTGGCACCGCGTGGAACAGGCCAAGCCCCACGACGAAGAGGCGCAGCAGGCGATCTCGCGGCTATCGGTCGAAAAAACGATCCGCCAGGGGGGCTACGATCCCGAGTTGCTCGGCACAACGCCCCGCTCGACGGCCGGCGGAACCGCCCGCCGCGAAACGACCCGCGTTGAAAACGCGGGGGCCGAGGATCCTCCGCCGAGCGAACCGGAAGTCCCGCTGGAAGAGCGGCTGCGGGAGGTCGTTCGCACCGATCCGGCAAACCTGGAGAAGGCGCTCCAGCTGGCCGATCTCTATCTCCAAGAGCAGCGCCTCGACGACGCCGACCACGTCCTCGAACGTGCCCGGGCGGCCGCCGGCAACGGCGACCTGCGGATTCTCGAGCGTCTGGAGGAGATCCAGATCCGCCGCGCCGGACTCCTGGTGCAGCAGGCCCAGCGGCACGCCGACCACGAGCAATCCCCGGCGGCCAAGGAACTGCTCGAACGCGCCAAACGTCAGAGCCACCAGGTGGAACTCGAGGTCTTCGCCGCCCGCGCCGAACGCGAACCGCTCAATGCGCGGCTCCAATGGGAACTGGGACTTCGTTGGAAGCGGACCGGCAAATACAAGGAAGCGATTCAGGCCTTCCAGGCGGCACGGAGCGACTCGCGACGCAAGTCTCTGGTGCTCATTGAGTTAGGAGAGTGTTTCCAGAAGATCGAACAGTACAAGCTGGCCCTATCCCACTACGAGCAGGCCCTGGAAGACGCCGACGCCGTCGATCCGGAGACGCGCAAGCTGGCCCTCTACCGCGCCGGCGTGCTGGCGACAGGACTTCGCGAACTCGACCGTGCCGAGCGGCACCTGGCGGAGCTGGCGGGGATCGATTTCGGCTACCGCGACGTCGCGGAACGTCTGGACAAGATCGCTCGACTGCGGCATAGTGGTTGATTCGCAAGGACTTGCCCCTCGAGTCCGACCTGCATCCCCTCCCCCACTTCCCCCTGCCATGCCCAATACACCGAGTGCCAAGAAGCGGCTTCGTCAAAGTCTGGAGCGTCGCGCCCGCAACCGAGCAGCGCGATCGACGGTGCGGAGCCAGATCCGCAAAGTGCGCGAAGCCATCGCCGCCGGCGATGCGGCGACCGCCGACGCGCAGTTCCGCGTGATGGTCAAGCGGATCGACCAGGCAGCCGCCCGCGGCGTCGTGCACCCCAATTTGGCGGCGCGGGTCAAGAGCCGGCTGAACAAGGCACTCAAACAAGTCGCGACGAAGGGGGCGTCCCAGCCGGGCTGATCTCCGCCCCAGGGCGTCATGGCCAAAACACCCAAGAAGAAATTCACGGCGCGCCGCCAGCCGGCCCCGCGGCCCCCCGCCGCCGCCGAACAATCCGCGACCGGTCGTCGGGCGGGCGCGTCCCAGGGAAAACGCCGCGGAGGACCCCCGCGACGCCCGGGAGGCCCGCAGCAGGTTCGGAGTGCTCGCGGACGGTCTCCCGCTTCCCCCGCGACGCCGTCCCCCGAGAAGGGCGACTTCCCGCCGGGCGAGCGTCTGCAGAAAGTGCTCGCGGCCGCGGGGATCGCCAGCCGCCGCGTGTGCGAGCAACTCATTCAGGAAGGCCGGGTGGAAGTCGACGGGCAGACCGTCGCCGAAATCGGCTCCCGCGTCGATCCTGCGCGGCAGCAGATTCGCGTCGATGGCGAAGCGCTCCCCAAGACGCGGTTGGTCTACTTCGCCGTCCACAAACCGCCGGGCGTCGTCTCCACCTCGCGCGACCCGGCAGGAAGGCCGCGCGTCATTGATCTCTTGCCTCCGGGCACGCCGCGCGTCTTCTGCGTGGGACGGCTCGACTTGGCCAGCGAGGGCTTGATCCTCGTCACCAACGATGGCGAGTTGGCGCAGGGGCTCACCCACCCCCGCCACGGCGTCGAAAAAATCTACTCCGTCCAGGTGGCGGGCCTTCCCGAGCCGGACGTACTGGCCCAGATGCGCCGCGGAGTGCATCTCGCCGAAGGCTTCGCCCGCGCCGTGCAAGTCCGCGTGAAATCGCGGCACAAAAACAGCACGCTCCTGGAAATGACGCTTGACGAAGGGCGCAATCGCGAGATCCGCCGTCTGCTGGCGCGGCTCGGACACAAAGTCCAACGGCTGGTCCGCGCCGCGGTGGGACCGGTGCGATTGGGCGACCTGCCGCGCGGCGGTCACCGCCGCCTCACGGCCGAAGAAGTGCAGCAACTGCGGCAGGCGGTCGCCGGGCTGCTGCCGAAAACCCGCGGCGGCGACGCCTCCGACGACGCTCCGCGCCGCCCCTCTGGCCGGCCACGGCCGCGCAGCGGGCAGCGCCCGGCCCCCCGCGGCAAAGGCCGACGCCGTCCGGCGGCGACGACCGCCTCCGGCAAGTCCCGCCACGCCCAGGGGGGCCCGCCGCGGACCGGCGGCGCGCCCGGCGGCGTCGCACGGCGCGTCATTCTGTCGGAGCCGTCTGCGGAGGGCGCGACCGAGGCGACTCCTGCCGCGCGTCCTCCGCGCGATCGGAAAAAAAACCGCTCGCGCCCGGGCGGAGGCACGGCCCAGGCGCCGCGACGCCCGAGCAAACGCCCGCCGTCGCAGCGTCCCCGCGGAAAAGGGAAACGCCCGTCATGAGCCGTTCGGCCGGGGGCCCCGCCGCGCCTCCCTGCGACCACGCCTTGTCGGCCGCCCACTACGCCGACCACGCCGGCACGCATCGGGTCGAAGTCCTGGAGAACGTGCCGCTCGCCCGCGACACCTACCGTTTGCGGTTTGCCTGCCCGCCCCTCGCGGCGGCGATTACGCCGGGGCAGTTCGTCATGGTGCGGCTCGCCGACCGCGACGATCCGCTGCTGGGCCGCCCCTTCGCCCTGTACGACGTCGTGGACGACTCCGCCGGGGTCCCCTGGGCGGTCGACATCGTCTACCTGGTCGTCGGCCGCATGACGCGGCGCCTCGCCGCCTCTCGGCCGGGCGACGCCTTGCACTGCTGGGGGCCCCTGGGCAACGGCTTTGCCGCCGCGCCGGTCGAACATCTCGTGATGGTCGCGGGGGGCATCGGGCAGACGCCCTTTCTGGCGCTGGCTCGCGAAGCCCTGGGGCGACGCCGCTACGGCACGCCTGCCCGCACGGCGGGCTACGCACGACGCGCGACGCTGTGCTACGGCGTGCGCACGGCCGACCTCGTCGCCGGGGCCGACGATTTCCGCGGCGCCGGGTTGGAGCTGCGCGTGAGCAGCGACGACGGCAGCGTGGGCGCTCGCGGACTGGTCACCGACGTGCTGCGGGAAATTCTCGTCGAAAGCCGTGCCGCCGAGGTGCGCATCGCGACCTGCGGCCCGGAGCCGATGATGCACGCCGTCGCCGAACTGGCCGCCGAGGCGGGCGTTCCGTGCGAGGCGTCGCTGGAAACGCCGATGGCTTGCGGCATCGGCATCTGTTTCAGCTGCGTCGCGAAGCTTCGCGAGCCGGGAACCGCGGCCGACGGCGGCGAAGCGGCCTGGGACTACAAGCGGACCTGCGTCGAAGGTCCGGTCTTCGACGCGACGCGGATCGCCTGGTGACGCGGTCGCCCCGCTGCTCGCAGGCGGCGGACTACTTCCAGTGGCTGTAGGCGTAACTCCCGGCGATGACGGCCCGGGCGTCGGCCGAAAGGTCGGGGCAGTGCCGCTGCAGCCCCTCGACGACGGCGGCCTCGAAAGCCGCCGTATCCTCCAGCCAATCGACCGCCAGCGCTGCCGCGACCCGACCGCCGAAAAACTGCATCCGCTGGCGAATCGTTTCGACGTCGGCCTCGGGGCCGAACTCCTCCCACAACCAGCCGAGGCGCGTCTCGGGCGAGCCGATCGGAGCGTAGCCCGCCGGCTCGCCCGCCGCGCGCGGCCCGCCGCCGTGCGCGACGATCGCGCGGCTCATGGCTTCGGCGGTCAGGCCGCAAAAGCGATCGGCGGGAATGCCGAACTCGCGTTCGAGTTTCTCCCTCTCGGAGGGCCAATCGTCGCGGGCCATGGGGTCTCCTCGCCGGCAGGGCGGGCGGAGGGGCTTCGACCGCCGTGTCGGCCCTGCGCCCCCTACCTACCGCGGAATCAGACGAGCGTCTGCAGCTCCTGCATCGCGAACACGTCGCGCTGCCGATCGGCTGCGGCAAACACCGCTTGCAGGTTCGTGAGCATCCGCAGCAACCACTGGCGCCCCGAAGCCCGGTCGAAGAACGACTCGCTCGGCGCCCCGCGCTGACCGGTCGCCGCTGCGATTCTCTCGACCGCTTCCGCCCGGCTCAAGACGCAGCCGCCGAAAAAAGGATCGACGAACAGCCGGCTCGCTGCCGGGCCCGGGCGCAGGTCGACTTCCGCCAGGAAATGGCCCGGACTGTTGATGCCATGCACCGCGAGGCCGCACTTGGCGGCGACGCAGCGGTAGATCAGCACCAGACTGATGGGAATGCCCCGCCTTGTCCGAAGCACTTCGCACAGATAACTGTTGGCCGGGTCGTAGTAATCGTCCGCGTTGCCTTGGAGGCCGTAGACTTCGAACAGCACGTCGTGGAGATGCGCCAACCGCGCCTCCGGATCGCGCGACCGCACGCGACGATTGACGGCTATCGCCAGATTTTCGATCGCCGTCTCGCCCGCCGCCAGGTCGACGTCCGGATGCTCGTGCAGGGCCAAGGCCCACGCGGCCCGGAATAAATCGTCGGGACTATCGAGCTTCGCCGCGCGCTCCGCGAGCGTGCGGTAGGCCAGCGGACGACAATGGACGGGGAAATTCGCCACGCGGTTCGCAGCCCCGCTCGCCGCTCAGTACCGAGGAACCATGCCCGCCGGAGGCCCCAGACTCCCGGGAGCCGCCGGAAGCATGCCCCCCGCGGCCGGCGCGTCCGGCGGAGCGTACGGCGGAGCGTACGCGGGAGCGTACGGCGGCACGTAGGCCGGAGCGGCAGGTGCCGCCAGAGGGGGGAGCGTCGCGGCCGGAGTCGCCGCGGCGGGCGACGTCGCGCCGCGGGCGCTGTACTGCCGCGCGCGGGCCACCTCGTTCGGAGGCTTGGAGTATTCACGCGGCCGACCGCCGACGATCTCGGGCCCGACGTCGCCTTGCGGGTAGGGGTCGTATTGGGTCGCCACGTACCGCTGGTAGGGGGCGGGACCCGGCGCGTTCCACCGCGGGTAGCGGATCGTCGGGGAACAGGCGGCTCCCCCGAGCAGGCTGGCCGATGTCAGGAGAATGCCCCCCACTGCGCAGCGACTCATGGCACGACGGCTCCGGAAGTACGCCCAGCGAGACGGTTCCGAGGGATCGTAGAGCATGCGGCTCGGCAACGCCACAGCGAAATGCCTTGCCAGAGGACCCGTCCCCGCGACGGACGACGGCGCGGCGTCTTCAGTCCTTCAGTCGGGCAACGAACTTTCGAGCCAGACCGACGCCGCGCGCGGATGGACGACGAGCTGGCCGGCCGCCGCGGGCACCAAGGCCGTCTCCCCCGCCGCCAGGGGGCGGTCGGCCGGATCCCCCTCGATGCCGACCGTTCCTTCGAGCACGGTCACCAACGTGCAACGATCCTCGCAACCGCGGGCCACAGGACGGTCGGCCCGGCAACGGTGCAGGAGGAATTTGTCGCACGCAACCAGCGTCTCGCGCCACGGCAGTTCGGTCGGCGTCGGACGCTGCGGCGCGACGGGTCCTCGCGCGAAGTCGATGACGGCCAGCGCCTGCTCGACGTGCAGCGGTCGGGACCGCCCCTGGGCGTCGACCCGGTTGAAGTCGAACAGACGGAAGGTGGCGTCGCTCGCTTGCTGGATTTCCGCGATCAGCAAGCCGGCGCCGAGGGCATGCACCACCCCTGCGGGGATGAACAGGCAATCTCCCGGCTGGGGGGCGAACTGGTGGAGGCAGGCGTCGCAGTCGCCCGCCGCCAGTGCGGCGCGGAGCGCTGCGGCGGTCATTCCGGGACGGAGTCCCGCGTAGATGCGACTCTCGGGCTCCGCGTCGAGGACGACCCAGGCCTCCGTCTTGCCGAGGTCGGGGGGCTGCAGCAACGCCGCCTGGCGGTCGTTGGGATGGACCTGGACCGAGAGCGTCCGTTGGCAATCGAGAATTTTCATCAGCAGCGGAAAACGCGGTTGCGGCGCATGGCGTCCCAGTAGGTCGGATCCATGCTGCCGGACCAGTTCTCCGAGGGCGAGTCCCCGCAGCGGACCGAACTGCACAACGCTCTGGTCGTCGGGCCGATCGACGATCTCCCAGCTCTCGGCGTAATCGTTGCCTGGGCCCAGAGGCTTTCCGAGCCGATCGGCGAGGCGGCGACCGCCCCACAAATAACGACGGAACAGCGGCGCAAAACGGAGCGGAGTCTGACAGCGACCGGGCATGCGGTGGCTCCGGCGGAGCGCGGGGCGGGCGTGCCGCGCGGTCGCACGCATCCTTGCGGCAGACGGCGCGGCGGCTGGTGGCTGCATTATTCTGCAAACGACGGGCGTCAGGAAGGCGGTCCGCGGAGGTCGGGAGGGGCGACGACGCCGGGACGGCGGGCGCTTCGGTCGCACCGTCGGAGCCGGTCAGGGCGAGGGGGCCGCTGGCGCCACGGCGTTCCGCAGTGCTGCGGCGCGCCGGATTGTCTGCCGCCCCTGGGCGAGCTACGCTATCAAGTTCGGCCCGACGCGCGACAGCCAGCCGACTCGCCGCCCCGTGCCCCCCACCGGCAGTGGCGCGCCGCATCCGATCCCAAGGCGCGCGGACGACCCCGACGAGGTTGCGGAGGGCGTCCGGCGACTCTCTGCGGGCGGCGGCGGGCCCGCCCAGCGAACTCGGAACTTGCAGCCTCCATGCGGCATCCCGACGACCAAGCCGAACTCGAGCAATCGAAGATGTCGTTCGGCGAGCATCTGAACGAACTGCGCGCGGCGATCGTCAAGTCGCTGTTGGCCCTCGCGGCCGGCTTTGCGATTGGCTTGGCCTTCGGCTGGAACATCGTCGATTACATCCAGGGTCCGCTTCGCGAGGCGCTCGAGAGCCACTACCAGCGGCGGGCCGAGGCCGACCAACTCCTGCGGTACGAGCAGGCCCGCGAGGCCGGCGAAGCGTTGCCCGACGATCCGGCCGCCGCGGCCGCCGCCATGGCCCGCGACAAACTGGCGCCGCGCGTCTTCTACATCGAGCCGGGGGCGCTCGCCGAGGCGCTGCGTCCGCTCTTTCCCGACGCGGCGGCGGAGCTGAAACCGGCCATTCCGACCGCACCGCCCATTCCGACCGCACCGCCCATTCCGACCGCGTCGCCGACGACGAACGCGTCGCCGTCCAACGGACCGCTGCCGAACGCGCCGCAGCCCCCCCACGAAGCCGATCAGCAACCGGTGCGGCGGGAGACGCTGATCAAGTTGAAGCTCTACCAGCCCATCGAGGAGGACCCGCGACTGCGGGTAGTGGGCCTGACCGCCCAGGAGCCGTTCGTCGTCTACGTCAAGGCCTCGCTGGTCGCCGGGGCCGTCCTGGCAAGTCCGGCGATCTTCTTTTTCCTGTGGGACTTCGTGGCGGCCGGCCTGTACCGCCACGAGCGGAAGTACATTTACACCTATTTGCCGATCAGCCTGCTGTTGTTTCTCGCCGGAGTCGCGCTGGCGTACTACGTGGCGTTCGACTTCGTGCTCGACTTCCTGTTCTGGTTCTACGAGAAAATGGGGGTCGATCCCGACCCGCGGCTCAGCGAGTGGATCAGCTTCGTGCTGATCCTGCCGCTGGGCTTCGGCGTGAGCTTCCAGCTCCCGCTGGTGATGCTCGCTCTGGAACGCATCGGCATCTTCACGGTGGAGCAGTACGTCAGCAAGTGGCGCATGGCGGTGGTGATCATCTGCGCGATTTCGATGTTCCTCACGCCCCCCGACCCGACCAGCATGATCGTCATGGCGACTCCGCTGGTCGGGCTCTATTTCGCCGGAGTGCTGATGTGCAAGCACATGCCGGGGCGGAAAATCGCACAGCCCGCGTCGGCGCCGCCCGCCGACGCCCCCGCGGATCAGCCGCCTCCCGCCGAATCGGCCGGCCGCGACGCCGAAGCCTAGCGACGCCTGCGCGGCTTTCGAGCCGCCGCGCGTCTTGCCCCTCCCGCTTTTTTCGTGAGGAGCGGCGGACGGGTTCATGGACGGCGCGGGCTTTGTTGGCGGCCCGGGGAGCACTTGCTCATTTTTTCGCCGACGGATCCGACAGTCCGCCATGAGGAGGCCGCGGCGGGAAATGAGCGGGGAATGAGCGACGCACGACCGGAGAGCGCAGCGCGCCACCGCTCCGGGTCGCACGATCAGCCGGTCGCACGGAAAGGTCGCGGCCGAAGCGTCGTTCGCACGGGTCCGTCCAGCGGCGTGGGCCGACTCGCCAACCCGCCGAACCGCGGGCGAGCGCCGCGCGGCGGAGCGAACCCGGGCCGCCGCGCGCCCAGGGCGCCGGGCGTGGGGGCCCTCGCGTCCTGCGACGACGCCGCGCGTCGTTTCCCCACGGACCGCTAACCCTCGTGGCCCTGCGGCCGCGTCCGTCCCGCCAACGCGTCGAAGCCGCGCGTCATCCGCACCGCGAGAACGGCGGCAGCGGCCAGGTAGCCGGAGATGCCCAGCCCGAACGCCCAATCGACGAAGCCCGATTGGGGAGTCTCGCCGATCGACATCGGGTACGCCATCAGGAACGGCATGCAGGGAGACATCAGCAAATAGAAGGCGTCGCCGCCGCCCCCCGTCGCCAGGACCGGGCAGCAGAACAGCAGATAACCGCCGCCGAGCAGGATCGTGGCCGCCAACGAGAGGCCCGTCGCCTTGAGCGTCGTGCGGGAGATCAACGAGCAATACAGCCCGAACAACGTGACGAATCCGGCAAGCACCAGCACGACCAGCACGACGCCCGCCAACGGCCCGGCGGCGGCAGGATGCAGGACGACGCCGGCCGCCGCCACGAGCAGCATGAGCAGCAGACTCCAGCGGCCCGCGTAAAGGTTGCCCGCCGCCTTGCCGAGTACGATCTCCGCTCCCGACAGGGGCGTTGCGAGCAGCGAGGTCCAGGTGTCGCGTTCCTTCTCGTAGGTGATCAGCGCCGCCCCGCGGGCAGCAAGCACCAGCAGAGCGCCGCAGGCGACGACTCCCATCATGAAGGCGGAGAATTGCGCCGCATTGCGCCTTTGAAACTCCGTCCCGCCCGCCGCCGACCAGAAGCTCCCGACCGTCATCGCCAGCGTCCAGGCGATCAGCAGGCCGATCGCGATCCGCCCCGCGGCGCCCAGCCGCGTCTTCGTCCCCGCGGCGAACAACTCTTTCCAGACGACCGGATGGTCGCCGAGCGGAAGTCGCCAACGAGGCAGCGGGAGCGACCGCCGGAACAACCACGGCCCTCGATCTCCGCGACTCGCCTCCCGCAGGTGGACGCGCCGCACCGCGGCGGTCGCCAACGCCAGCCCGCCGACGGCCAACGCCGCATGCCAGCCTGCCATGCGGTAGATCCGCGCCGCGTCGAACCCGGCGCCCGACGCCGCGGGAAGCGACACCGCCTGACCCAACAGGTAAAGCGGGTTGAGTTCCAGGGATTGCAGCCAGATCTCCCGAGCGATCGCCGTCCCTCCGGAGCCGCCCGCAAGCGATTGGAACACGGGGAACAGGCCCAGGGGCAGCAGCAGCAGCACGGCGGCGACCGCGTAGACGCGAACCGTGGCGTCGCGCGCGGTGGGCGACCAGACGGAGAGGCACATGCTCAAAGACGTCAGCAAGAACGCCGAGCTGGCCGCCAACGCGAGCGAAGCCAGCACCAGGTTGGCGGGCAATCCGCCCAGCAAACGAAACAGCATCAGGATCGGCAGACCCGTCACCAGCAACTGGGCGACAAGCAGCAGGCGGGCCAAGGTCTTGCCGAACACGATTTCGGCGTTCGAGAGGTCGGTGGCGAAGAGGTATTCGATCGTCCGCCGCTCCCGTTCGGTCGCAATCGAACCGGCCACGAGCCCCGGCGTCAGCAGCAGAATCGCCAGCAACTGCAGCCAACTGTACGAGACGAAAAACGCCGAAGCGGCGCGGGCCATCCTCTGCAACGAGACGTTCGCTTGGCCTGCCTGCCAGCCCTGGCCGACCGCGGCCTCGTACGCCATCCACAGCAGCAGCAAGGCCGCGAGGGCGTAGACCGCGCGCAGCACGAAGTAACGCCGGCTCCGTCCGACGCCGAGCATCTCGACGGCAAGTAGCGGCCCCGGAAACAAGGCGTGCCTCCCAGCAAGGGGAAAATTGCCGTCGCGGCCCGACGCCGCGCAACGCGTGGCGCAGTCGGCTCCGCCGCCGACGGCCCCCGCCCCGGTCCTCGCCGCTCGTTCGTCCCGCATCGGCCGCCAGGCCGTTCGGCAAACGGCGGGGCGCGAGCAACGACGCCGCTGCGAGTCTAAGAAATTCGCTGCCGGACGACCACCCGGATCCTGACCCGGGAAACGTCGACCTCGTGCCGCACGCCGCCCGCCGGACGGACGGCGAGGGGGAAGGTCGAGCGGCCTGCCGAGGCCCCGGCGACGTTGCCGCCCTGTAAAGCGCGACGCGGCAGGTCACCGCTGCAGCAACGGCAGGTAGTTGTTGGGCGTCTGCAACACGATGCAGGCGATTGCCGTGGCGTACTCCTTGCCGACCATCGGGTCCGACCAGGAGCCGTCCTGAAGCTGCCGCGCGAGCAACTCGTCGCGGATCGCCGGATACCACCGGGACCAGTGCTCGCCCCCCAGGAACCACATCGCCTGGATCGCGTAGTAATGACCGTAGTAGTAATAGGGGGTCGGCTCCGCCCCCGGACGGCCGGGGACGAATCCTGCGACGTAGCTTGCCGCGGCTTCGATCTCGGGCCCTTCGTGAATCCCTGCCGCGTAGAGAGCGGCCAGCGCAGCGGCCGAGCGGGCAAAGCTGCTGCGCGGATCGCCCTGGTCGATCATGTACCGGAATCCCCCGTCGGCGTTCTGGCACCCGCGGAGATAGGCCGTCGCGCGGTCGATCGCCTCTTTGGGAACCGCGATTCCGGCATTCCGCGCAGCGCGCAGCGCCATGACCTGGCACGCGGTCACCGAGAGATCGGCGCCGCGCGGCTCGGGCGTGTACCGCCACCCCCCCGCGTCGTTTTGGGCGCGCAAAATCGCCTCGGTCGCCGCCCCCGTCCGCGCCCGCAGCTGCGGCGTCCGGGACATGCCGCTCACTTCGCACAACAACAGCGCCGCAAAGCCATGGCCGTACATCGGCCCTCGTCCGAGCGTGTCGTCCGAAACCACGATCCCCGTCTGGGGATCCGCACACGACGCCACGTAGTCGACGGCGCGTTGGACCGCGGTTCCGTGCGGCCCGCGGCCCGGCGTACTTCCCGACGCCAGAAACGCGAACGCCGCCAGACTGCAGACGGCCACGTTGCGGCCGCTTCCCTTGTCCGCCCACGAGCCGTCCGCCCGCTGCCGCTGCTGCAGAAACGCCAATCCGCGGTCGATCGCGGCCGTCGTCGCGGGCGTCATCCACGCTTCTTGCGGAAACAACGGCTCCTCGGCGGCAGTCAGCGACGGGGGCGCCAAGCCGACCCACAGGCCGACCGCCGCCGCCCATCGCCTGCTCGTCGGTCGTTGGCGTCCTGGCACAGGCGCTACCTGGCTCCTTCGGCAGCCAGCGGCTCGGGACGCGCCAGCGCGCGGAAGTACGCGGCGATATCCGCCTCGTACCGCGGCAGGTAATCGGCCGCCAGGGGCTGCAACAGGGTCTCGGAGGCCCGCTCGGGCAAACCGCCCCACTCCCCCCGAAGTCGGGACGCCAGCAACGCCCGGCTTGCGGCCAGTCCGGGCAGCGGAGCGGCGGCAGAATCTTCGGGGAAGCCTTCGTTGCCGGGCATTTCGCGCGTCTCTCCTGCGGCGGCCTGGCCGGCGGAGGCGGCGGCGGCCGCGACGGCGGTCGGCGGAGCCGGGGCCAACCGCTGCAGCTGGGCGATCGCCGCCCCCTGGGCGCCGCTGGCCGCGCCCGACGCGTCGCCGGCCCGCAGCGCCGCGGCGGCCCGCCGCATCTCTTCGCGCAGCGTCTGCCAGGGAGACGCCGCGGCGGCCGCGGACGGAGCCGACGATTCGACCGATGCACCGCCGCCGGGAGCCGCCTCGGCAAGCGGCTGCCCGACGCGGCTGGAGGCGTCGGGCTCGGGAATGTCCTGTGCCGCGGACGACTGGGGCCAACCGCACGCGGCGAGCGGCACGAGCGCGAAGACGAGCGGCCCAAGTCGAATAGGCCGACGAGCACGAGCCCGTCGAGGAAAGGCCGCGGCGAGGACCGGCAGCAGCCGGGCGGCCGGCGGTTCGGGGACGGTCCGGGCCGTTTGCGGCCCGGCCTGCGGGCGGAACTGGCGCTGCCATGCGAGCAGATCGGCGCCGCCGGTCACGGCATTGCCGTCGATGTCGCCGTAGGGATTTGCCGCCCAAGCAGTCGCCCAGCGGGCGAAATCGGCGTCGTCCACGTGGCCGTCGAAATCGAGGTCCGCCGCGACAAAGCCGCCGGAGGCCTTCCAGGGCAACGGGGGCAGCTCGGCAAGCGTCACCACATTGTCGTGGTGGAGCGCGGTCTGCAGTTGTTCGGCCGTGAATCCGTCCACGTACGAGCCGCTCCAGGGGGAAAAGTAGCTCCAGGAAATGCCCCAGTCGGCCATCTCCTCAGGCCGCGGAAGCGTGCCCGTTTCGGACAGAGCGACCATCTTGCGGCCGTTGTAGTGGGGCAACACGTCGTGCCAGGGGCCCGCCATGTTTGCCGTAGGGTCCGTGTAGACGTCGAGGCCGATCAGATCGACCAGTTCGTCGCCAGGATACCAATCGAGGTGATTCCCCTCGGCTGCGGACGAAGTAAATTCCCAAATCAGATTGTGCAATCCGTGGCGTTGCGTCAGCCGGTCGTGCAGCAGCGTCCACAGACTCTTGAAGGTTGCGGGGCCATGAGCGCCCCACCAGAACCAGCCTCCCTGCGCCTCGTGGAGGGGGCGCCACAGCACGGGGACGTCGGCGGCGGCGAACTTTTTCAGTTCCACGGCGATTGCGTCGATGTCGCGCAACAGCAACTGGTAATCGCTGCTCGCCGGATTGGCCAGCGCGGCGGGGAGGTTGAACGTGGTGGCGTTCGCATAAAAACCGCGCCACCATTCCTTGCCGGTCTGATTGACCAGATTGGCCGGTGCGTTCCAGTGCCACATCATCGTGACGACGCCGCCCGTCTGCCGGGCCCAGGCGATCGACTGTTCCGTCTCGTTCCGCGGATTGGCACCATACTGCCGGCGCGACGGAGAATACTCCATGAAATCGCTGCCGCGGACCGCTGGCGACGCCCCGGCGGACCGCTGCAGGTAGCTGTCTCCGGGGAACGGCAGGTTCGCGCTGGCGCTGTGTTGCTGACCTGCAAGGGTTTTGACGCCGTAGTTGACGCCCAGATAGTTCATCAGCACGCGAGCCGCGTAGGTCGCGCGATCGTCGACCAGCGCGGGGGCGACCGGCAAGAGCGTCGGAGGAACGAAGGGGCGGAATTCCAGGTAGTCGACGTCGTAGTAGCCCCAGCCTTGCGAAATCTCCAGCGAGTTGACTCCCGGCCTGACCGAAACCAGCCCCGCACGATCGACGGAAAAGAGGCCGGCCGCCTCGAACATGCCGCTTCCCGAGACGGCGTCGACGCGGAAGTTGTAGCCTTTCGGGCCGAACGCCGACCGGTAGCCCACCCACAACTCGTAGGCCCCCGTCGGCACGTCGATTTCCCACCGCACCCGATCGCTGCCGTCGGCCGCATCGAAGCCGGTGACGTAGCCGGTCCCCGAGTAGCCGGACCCCGAGGAGGTCTTGCGAACGCCCAGCAACTGCGCCGTTTCGGCCTCGTAGCGGTGGGTCTGGGCCTGCGTCACCCCGGCCCCGACCAGCGCCAGCGAGGCGACGGCGGCGAGAACCGATCGGCACGTACGGAAACCGTGGCAGGCACGCACTGGGAACGCTCCTTGGCGAGTCTTGGCGCCCCCGCAAAGGGGGCGGAAGAAGGCCTCGCTGGTTCTTCCGGCTTCACTGTAGCCGCCGTCGCCAGGATTTCCCAGTTCGCGGCCCAGCGGCGACCTCCCGCCGCGGCACGCGGCTCAGGCAAGGACGCCGGGAAGTTTTCCCGTGCTGTCGGCGAATCGCTCCGAAGGGGCTCCGCACGCCTCGAGCAGGCACGCGTAGAGATTGGCCAGCGGCGTGTCGGGGCTGAAGCGGAGGTGCTGTCCGACGGCGATCCGCCCGCCGCCGCGTCCTCCGACGACGATCGGCAGGTTGCGGGGATCGTGGCTGTTTCCGTCGCGAAGGCCCGCCCCCAGCACGATCATCGAATTCTCCAGGACGGTCGCATCGCCCTCGGGCATGTCGCGGAGTCGGCGGAGCAGGTAGCCGTACTGCTGCACGTGCCACCGCGTGATGCGTTCGTACTGTTCCAGCTTGGCGGCGTCGTTTTGGTGGTGCGAAATATCGTGATGCCCGCCGGAGACGCCGTCGAGAAACGAGAAGCTCCGCCCGCTGACCGCATTGCCGAACATGAACGTGGCCACGCGGGTGGCATCCGTCTGGAAGGCGAGCGCGACGATGTCGAGCATCAGCCGCACGTGCTCGGCAAAATCGGCCGGTTCGCGATCGGCGGGACGGGTGGCCGGATCGACGGCGGCGGCAGGACTCCAGGCGTCGGCGTCGGCGTCGGTGGCGCGGGCCAGCCGCCCTTCGAGCGCGCTGACCGATTGCAAATACTCGTCCAGCCGCCGTCGATCAGCGGCCCCCAACTGCCGGTGGAGTCGCCTGGCGTCGTCCAGCACCCGATCCAGCAGCCGCAGGTCGCGCTTGGCGGCCTCGCGGTGCGGCTGGGCCGCCCGGAACAGTCGCTCGTACGCCAGCCGCGGATCAATCTCCTTCGCCAGCGGACTGGTCGGTCCGCTCCAGGCGATGTGGGCGCCGTACACCCGGGTGTAACCCACGTTCTGGTCGACGCCCGTGGTCACGGGATCGACGCCCAGTTCCAGCGAGGGGAGCGGGGTGGCGTGGCCGTAGTGCCGGGCGACGACCTGGTCGAGCGAGGTGCCGTTGCAGTTCAGATCGATGCCCAGCGACTTGTTGATCGTCGTGCACGTCAAGAACCCCGACGTCTTCACGTAATGGCCGTCGCCCGCGTTGCTGGCCTGGTTCCACAAGTTGGAAAGGACCAGCAACTCGTCGCTCAGGTCCGACAGCGGGGCAAGCGTCGTCGACAACCGATAGTCGCGCCCCGTCTCCTCGGGAGACCACGTGTCGGCGCGGACGCCGTTGGGAATGTACAGCACCGCCAACCGGACCGGCGACTTGCCGGAGGCCGCGTCGCCGCCGCGCGCGGTTCGCGGCCGCATGCCCTCCAGCCAGGGGAGCGCGAGAGCCGCGCCGACGCCGCGCAGCACCGTGCGGCGATTCAGGCCCTTTCGGAAGTCGATTCGTCGAAGGCTCACGGCGCCTCCCGCGATCAAGGCCGAGCGAGTGAAGACGCGCCGTCGGGCGGCGGGCCGTCGGGCGGCGCGACGTCCGTCCGGGGGGCAGCATCGGGCTGCGCCGCGTCGGGCGCGCCGTCCGCCGGCAAGGGGGTTCCCGCGGGCGCCCCCGTGGCGACGTCGGCGGGGACGCCGCGCGACGGGTCTCTTCCCTGTTTATACCGGAAGGGGACGCTCATGACGATGCCCCGCACAAGCCGCCGCGACGCGTAGTCGTGGGCCCGCACGTCGGCCGCGATCTGGTCGACCGTGCAGTAATCCTCGTGCACCAGCCCCCGGCCCAGTGCGAAGCCCAGCATGCGGGCCGTGAGCAACCGCACGAACTGGTCTTTCCGCGCCAGCAGCGCCTGCTTCAGGTCTGCCGGACCTGCAAATTCCGTCCCGTCGGGCAGGCGACCGCGGCTGTCGATCGGGAGGCCGTCCGACTCGGTCCGCCAACGCCCCAGCACGTCGTAATTCTCCAACCCGAACCCCAACGGATCGATCCGCTCGTGGCAGGCGGCGCAGGCGGCCTGCTGGCGATGGAGCTGCAACCGCGCTCGCAGCGTGGCGGGCGCCGCGCGCGGCGAGTTTTCGGGAAGCTGCGGCACGTTGGCCGGCGGCGGCGGCGGGGGAGCGCCCAGCAACGTCTCCAGAATCCATTTGCCCCGCAGCACGGGGCTGGTCCGATGCGGGAGCGACGAAACGGCCAGCACCGCCCCCATGCCCAGCACGCCGCCGCGACGGCCGTCGGCGACAAGCGCGACGCGTTGCGGCTGCTGCGAAAAGTCGCCCGGGAGGCCGTAGTGCCGGGCCAGACTGCTGTTGACGTAGGTGAACTCGGCGTCGAGCAGCGCGAGGACGGAGCGGTTGTCGGCCAGAATCTCCTCGAAAAACAGCACCGGTTCGTACTTCAGCCCCCCTTCCAGTTCCGCGTCGTATCGGCCCGCCGCTGCCGGGTCGGGCCGGAACTCGCGTCCCAGCGCACGGGTGCCGAGCCACTGCTCCGTGAAGCTGGACGCGAAATCGTGCAGCTTGCTGGGCAGGCGGCGCCCCTGGCCGTCGAGCTCGCTGTGCAGCAGGCGATCGATCTCGCCCTCCAGCACGTGCGGATCGTGCAACCGTCCCTCCGCCGCCAGGCCCAACAACCGATCGTCAGGCATCGACGTCCAGAGAAAGTACGACAGCCGTCCGGCGAGTTCGTAGTCCGACAGCAACTCCGGCTCCGGACCCTCGGCCGGAGTTTCGACGCGAAACAAAAATTTCGGCGAGAGCAGCACGGCTTCGAACGTCGCCTGCATGGCCGCCGCGAACGACGGATCGTGCGCGTGCGCCTCGGCGAAGAATTGCTCGTAGAGCGCGCGTTCCTCGGCCAGCACGGGACGCCGGAAGGCACGGGGCAGAAACTGCTCGAGAATCGCGCTTGCCGCTCGCTGCGGCGGAAAATCGGCGGCGGGTTCCCGCGGCAGCAACCGCGCTCGCGACGGCGGATCCTGCAGGGCGTAACGGAGCGCCTGCCGGGCCGCGTCGAGGTATTTCTCCGCGTGCACGGGAGAGACGAACAGCGTCTCAGCGGCGTTGTCGAAGCCCTCTCCTCCGGCGCCCTCGCTCGGCAGCGTCGCGCCGACGTCGATGGGCAGGCCCAGCAGATCACGGAGCGTCGCCGCGTACTCCTGGCGGTTCAGCCGGCGGATCAGCGCCGGCCCCGGCGTGAATCCGTCGCCGCACGCGGCCTGCCGCAGCGCGTCCCGAATCCACGCCGCCACGGCTGTCCGCTCCGCCAGGTCGGGAGCCTCGCTCCCGGGCGGCGGCATCTCGCCATCATGCACGCGCCGCGCCAGCCGCTCCCACCGCTCGGCGTCGGCGACGATCTGTTCGATCGACGAGACCTGCGACAGATCGAGCTGTGCTTCGGCTTCGGCTCCGGCATGGCAGGCGACGCAGTACCGCTGCTGGAATTGCTGCAGCGCCGCAAATCCCGCCGAGTGCGGCGCGAAGGCGTCCCCGGCCGCGATGCCCTCGGGCCACCGCACGCCCCAGCACCATGCCCCGCAGGCCAACGCCACCGCGGCGGCGGGGCGGAGCGTCGCCCTGCGTGGGAACTGCCGCGTCGAGGGATGCTGGCCGTGCATGTTCGCCGTCATGGCTTCGTTATAACGTACGGTCGGGTCCGCCTGGGAGAGCCGCCCAGGCCCGTCCGCACGCTCCGCGGGCGGCCTCGGGAAAGGCTGGGACCGGCGCCTGGAGGCAG
>Ga0169931_10003191_pt1 | contig 26210 bp, 24 predicted proteins | sample Kivu_15m_20L_FD_129675 | JGI IMG/M metagenome (GOLD analysis project Ga0169931, IMG submission 129675) | Freshwater microbial communities from Lake Kivu, Western Province, Rwanda to study Microbial Dark Matter (Phase II) - Kivu_15m_20L... | ecosystem: Environmental > Aquatic > Freshwater > Lake...
CTGACCCCGACTCGTCGATGCTGACCGGTGGCGTGGCCGCCTATCAGGTGTACGCCACCCGCGATCAGCGCTGGCTCGCGGTCGGAGCGCTCGAGCCGCACTTCTGGTCCGGATTTTGTACAGTGATCGGGCGTGAAGACCTGCTCGATTCGGGGCTCGCCACGGGTGCAGCAGGCCGGCAGGCGATCGCAGAGGTGGCCCAGGTGATCGGATCGCGCACCCTGGCCGAATGGGGCGAGACCTTCGAGGGCCAGGACTGTTGCGTGACGCCCGTGCTCAATCTCGCGGAAGCCGCGCGCCACGGTCCCTATCCACGACAGCGCGAGGGCATCTTTCCGATCAACCTCGGCGCGGTCGAACTCGCTGCGGCACCGGCTCGCGGGGCGGACGGGCTACGCATCCTGAGCGAACTCGGCTACAGTTCGGAGCAGATCGAGTCGTGGGTGGGCGATCGGGTAATCAGTCTGCCCGCGTCGGCCGGCCCGACCTCCCCCTTGTCACCCAATCAGCCGTGAGTCACCCACTCCCAAAATCCGTCCGAATCATCGAACGAAACTGGCTATCCAGCAACATCGTTGTTTTTGACAACGTTAAGTCGGTCACGGTCGTCGATACCGGCTATGACACGCACAGCGCGCTCACCGAGTCACTCGTTGAGACGGCACGGCGCGACCGGCCGCTTGGCCAGATCATCAACACCCATTTGCACTCCGACCACTGTGGCGGCAACGCGAGACTCGCCCGCCGTCACGCTTGCGAGGTCGTGGTTCCGGCGGCATCACTGGAGCGCTGCATGCGCTGGGATCGTGAGGCACTCAGCTTCGACGCAACCGGACAACGCTGCGAGCGATTCTCGCCCACCGGCGCGATCGAACCCGGCCAGACGCTCGAGCTCGGCGCGCTGAGATGGCAAGTCTTCGCAGCGCCAGGCCACGATCCCGATTCGATCGTGCTTTTCGAAGCTGATCGGCGCATCCTGATTTCGGCCGATGCGCTCTGGCAGGACGGCTTTGGCGTGATCTTTCCCGAATTGTGCGGACAGAGCGGCTTTGCCGAGCAGCGTGCCATGCTTGATCTGATCGGGCGCCTCCAGCCGACCATCGTGATACCTGGGCACGGCCCGGTATTTGACGATGTGGGCGGAGCGCTCGAGCGGGCGCGCTCACGACTGGATTTCATGAGCCGAAACCCCGAGCGCCACGCGCGCTACGCGCTGAAAGTATTGGTGCGCTACCTCATGCTCGAACTCGAGCAGGCCAGTCGCGAACAAATCATGGCGCGGCTGCTACCCGCAGCGCTCGTGCAATCGACTGCCGTGCTGCTCACGCTCGACACCGGGGCCGCAATCGATCAGGCGATCGACAGCCTGATCGCCGGTGGGCAATTGACCCGCGATGAGGCGGGCACTCTGGAGTCAAAAGCATGACCCACTCGCCCCTGACAGAACCAGCCAGCATGACCACCCCACCCCTGTCCGACCCAAACAGCATGACCACCACGGCGCCGTCCGCGCTCACCCGCCCAAACGCCACGGGCGCCCCGCTGTCCGATGAACGGATCGCTGCGGTCCATGAGAGCTTTACCCGCCAGGGTCTGATGGGTACGCTGGGCGCGCAGCTGAGTGCACTCTCCCGCGGCGAAGCGACGATCCACGTCCCGCTCAGTGATCGCGTGACCCAGCAGCACGGCTTCTTTCACGGCGGCGTGATCGGCGCGATCGCCGACACCGCCTGCGGGTACGCAGCGCTGTCGATCGTGCCCGATGGCAAGGCCGGATTGACCGCCGAGTACAAGATCAACTTGATGAGTCCCGCTGACGGCGAGCTTCTGGTGGCAGTCGGTCGGGTGCTCAAACCGGGCCGAACGCTGATCGTGTGCCAGGCCGAGGTGTTCGTCGAGAAGGCGGGCGCGCGCAAGCTCTGCGCAGTCGCATTGATGACACTGTGCGTGGTCGACACGCTGTCCGCCATTTGAGTGAGGTAGCCAATGGTTCTGAGCAGCGACAAGATCATGATCCGCGATGCGGTTCGCAGCTATTGCCAAGCTGAGGTCGCCCCTCACGCCGCACGCTGGGACCGCGAGCGCCACTTCCCGCTCGAGGCCCACCGGGGACTCGCCACGCTGGGCTGCTACGGCGTCATGGTCGCCGAGCGCTGGGGCGGCGCGGGGCTGGACGCCTTGAGCCTGTCTCTGATCATCGAGGAGATCGCCGCGGCGGACGGAGGCACGAGCACGGCGATTTCGGTCAACAACTGCCCGGTCTGCAGCATTGTCGAGACCTTTGGAAGTGAGACGCAAAAGGAGAGCTGGCTCAAGCCGCTCGCATCGGGGGCGATGCTGGGTGCGTTCTGCCTGACCGAGCCACAGGCCGGCTCGAACGCAGCCGAGATCCGCTGCACCGCCCGACGAGAGGGCGAGCACTATGTGATCGAGGGGACCAAGCAATTCATCACGAGCGGCCAGCACGCGCAGGTCGCGATCGTCATTGCAGTGACCGAACCGGATGCCCCGCCGAGCCGCAGGATGTCCGCCTTCATCGTCCCGACCGACACGCCCGGCTATCAGGTGGCGCGGCTCGAAGACAAGCTCGGGCAGCACTCCTCCGATACCGCGCAGATCGTGTTCGAGGACTGCCGAGTCCCGCTGAGCCAGATGATCGGCGCGCCCGGACAGGGCTACCGCATCGCGCTCGCCGGGCTGGAGGGCGGACGGATCGGTATCGCCTCGCAATCGATTGGCATGGCACGGGCAGCGTTTGAATACGCGCTGAGCTATGCGCAGGAGCGCGTGGCCTTTGGGCAGGCGATCTTCAACCATCAGGCGGTACAGTTTCGACTCGCCGAGATGGCCACACGGATCGAATCGGCCCGCCAGCTCACCTGGCACGCCGCATCACTCAAGGACGCAGGCCAGCCTTGCATGAAGGAGGCGGCGATGGCCAAACTGCTCGCGAGCGAAATGGCCGAACGCGTCTGCTCCGACGCCATCCAGATCCTGGGGGGCTACGGCGTATTGAACGACTATCCGCTCGAGCGGATCTACCGCGATGTGCGCGTCTGCCAGATCTACGAGGGCACGAGCGACATCCAGAAACTCATCATTGCGCGTGCCCTTGCAGGCACGGGCGCCGGGACTCGTCAGGGGTAAACGGCTAATCGGCCGGTGGCTCCCGCCTGACCGTCGGGCGATCTCAAAGGCCCGACCCGGCATCAATCGCAAGAACACAAAGGATCCCACCCCGACTCAGTCGTAAAGACGGGCGTCATCGATCAGCTTGCCGTCATCGGGGAGCGCTCGCGCGTCGACGATCTCGACCTCACCCCTCAAGCGGGTCTGTTCCCGAAGCACGGCCGCCACCTGGGCACGCCAGGCCTCATCGGGCTGCACCTCGCCTCCGAGCGCACAGCGCAGCACCATGCGGTCTTCGCCCAGACGCCCCTCGAGCACCAACCGGCACTTGAGAATTTCAGGAAAACGGCGCGCGGTCGCTGCCACCAGGCCGGGGTGCACGAACATGCCGCGCACCTTGGTGGTCTGATCCGCGCGCCCGAGCCAGCCCTTGATACGCAGGTTGGTCCGGCCGCACGCCGAGGGGCGATCCACCGAGGACGGATCGATCGCCGACAGGTCACCGGTGGCAAACCGGATCATCGGATACTCGCGACCGAAGTGTGTGACAACGACCTCGCCGGTCTCGCCCAAGGGCATCGGACGCGAGCCCCCGGGCTCGACGATCTCGAGGACGATCGCCTCGTCGATGACCATGCCGTCAGAAGGTTGCTGCGCCTCATAGGCGATCAGGCCGAGTTCGGCTGTGGCGTAGACAGAGCGGACCGCGATGCCACGATCGGCAAACCACGCACGGGTCGACGGGATCAGCGCCTCGCCCGAGACCACCGCTTTTGAGAGCGATCCCGTGTCGAGGCCGAGCTCATCGGCCTTTTCCAGAATGAGCTTGAGAAAACTCGGCGTCCCGACGTAGCCTGCCGGCCGCAAACGCGACATCGCCTGAGCCTGCAGTTCGGTCTGACCGACGCCCGCAGGGAGCACCCAGCAGCCGATGGCGTGGAGCCCACCTTCCATGATCCACGCGCCCGGCGAGAGGTGATAGGAAAAGCTGTTGTGAACCAACTCCCCAGCCTGAAAACCCGCTGCGCGCAAGGCGCGCGCCGTCCGATACACGTCGAGCTCGTGCCCCTGCGGCTCGTAGATCGGACCCGGGGATTGAAAGATGCGCCGCAAGGCCGTCGGCGGCACAGCGAGCATCCCGCCGAGCGGCGGTGCTGCCGCCTGCTGGGCAGCCAGATCGGATTTGCGCGTCACCGGAATCGAGCCGAGGTCTTCGATGCGGGCGAGCCCGTCCGTAGGCACCTCAGCCAGCCGCTCCGCATAAAAGGGGGCGTGCGTGCGAGCATGCCGCAGCGCGTCATTGAGCGCTACGAGAAGGTCCGCATTGCGCTCACCCGCACTGCGGGTCTCCAGTCGGTCGAGCATGAGCAACCTCCGCCCGTCAGGCCAACCAACGTTTGCGTCGGCGGTAGGACTTGACCTCGCGATAGGAGCTCCGTTCCGATGCGGTCGACATCCCCAGATAAAACTCCTTGACGTCCTCGTTGTTGCGCAGATCCTTGGCGCTGCCGTCCATCACCACGCGACCGTTTTCGAGGATGTAGCCGTACTGGGCAAAGCGCAGGGCCACCATGGTGTTCTGCTCAGCGAGCAGAAAGCTGGTGCCCTCCCTGGCGTTGAGATCCTGCACGATGTGAAAGACCTCCTCGACGATCTGCGGCGCCAGACCCATGGAAGGCTCATCGAGCAGAATGGTGTCGGGGCGCGCCATCAGCGCGCGCCCGATCGCGCACATTTGCTGCTCGCCGCCCGATGTGTAGGCGGCCTGAGAGTGTCGTCGGAGCTTGAGGCGCGGAAAATAGCCGTACACCTTGTCGAGCTCGGCCTGCATGTCGCCCCGGGAGGGCTGCCAGGAGAAGGCGCCCGCCATCAGGTTTTCCTCAATGGTGAGGTGCGCGAAGCAGTGCCGCCCCTCCATCACCTGCACGACGCCACGGCGCACGAGATCGGCTGGGGTGAGCGCCTCGACCCGCTCACCCTTGAACTCGATCGTGCCCTTGGTCACCTCGCCCCGCTCGCCCTTGAGGAGGTTTGAGATGGCGCGCAGGGTGGTCGTCTTGCCGGCACCGTTGCCGCCCAGCAGGGCAACGATCCCTCCTTTGGGTAGCGTGAGCGAAACCCCCTTCAGCACGAGGATCACATGGTTGTAGATCACCTCGATACCGTTGACGCTGAGGACCGGGGCCGCCGCACTCGCGACGGCGCCCGGAGCACTTGCTGAAGAGACAGCGGTCGTCATCGCGCTCACCAAGCCGTCCGTTCCGGTCAGGAATTGCAGTCTGAGGCGGGACGACGGGTCAGCTTTTTCTCGGTCGCATACCGGTCGGCAGAGGCTCTCACCATCGGCGTGATGATGCTCTCGTCTGCATTGATGAAGTTGGACGACCAAGTGAACCTGGAACCGTCCCAGGTATGGATCCGGGCACGCGCTGAACCCATATGGTCGGAACAACTCGTCTTGACAGGACTGATCACGCCGTCAAAGCCAATCGCCTTGAGCCGAGCCTCTGTGATGTCGAGATTCTCATAGCCCCAGCGCGTTTGTTCACCCGTCATCGGCTGTCCTTTGCCGAAACGCTCCTGAGCGCGGAACACACCCTCGACCGCGAGCATCGCGCCGACCACGCCCCGCATGTAGAGCACGTCACCGACTTCGGCGCGCGGCCCAGTGCCCTGCCCCTTACCATGGACCTTTTCGAGAATCTCCTTGATGACGCCGGAATCACGCGAGGACCCGTGCTGCATCATCACCGCGTTGTAGCCTTTGGCAGCGGCGCCGATATCCCTCAGATCGGGCTCAGCCCCCGACCACCAGGTGCCGAACACCTTGCTCATCGGATAGCCGACCGCGATCGCCTCACGAATGGCGGTGGGCGTCATGATGCCCCAGGTCTGAAGGATCACGTAGTCCGGGCGCTGTTGTCGAACCTGCAGCCAGATGGCCTTCTGCTCGACCCCAGGAGCAGGAATGGGCAGCAACTGAAGGGTGAACCCGTGCCGCTTGGCGCGCTCCTCGACGATCGGCAGTAGTTCCTTGCCAAAGGGGCTGTCGTGGAAACCGACTGCGATCCGCTTGCCCTTGAGCTTGTCCCATCCACCCTCGAGATTGGCGATGTGACGCAGCACCACGTCGCCGGCAATCCAGTAATGGCCGATCAGCGGAAAATTCCACTTGAAGATGCCACCGTCGGCCGAATCACTGCGACCATAGCCGGAAGTGATCATCGGTATCTTGTCGGCCGGGACTTTTTCGGTCAAGGCAAAGGTAATGCCGGTCGAAAGCGGCTGAATCACGGTCGCGCCACCATGCCTGCCCTTGAGGCGCTCATAACACTCGACACCGCGATCGGTTGCATACGCCGTCTCACACTCTTCAACCAGTGTGCGCACGCCGTTGATGCCGCCGCGCTCATTGACGAGCTTCATGTAATCCCAGAAGCCGTTTGCAAACGGCGTCGCGTTGGGCGCCACAGGGCCAGTCCGCCCGGTGAAGCTGGGGAAAAACTGGACCTTTTCCTGAGCGAGCGCTTCAGGGGGCGCCTCGGTCAGGGTCAAGGCAGCGGCTGTGAACGCTGCTACGGAAAGGACTTTTCTCAGGGTCATTGTTCGTCTCCAATAGATGCTTGTGGATGAATAGTGAGAAAGGCAATCTGAATAAAATCAATGCGGGAAAGGCCAAAGGCGCAATTTCTGTTTGCCGATGCTCCAGAGCCTCGCCAGGCCATGAGGCTCGGCAATCAGAAACCATACGATCAAGGCACCGAAGATCATATACTCGGTATGCGAAATCAGCGCAGTCGAAATCGTCACGCCAAACAGGCTGCCCAGGAAGGGCAGGAACTGATTCAGGAAAATCGGCAGAATGACGATGAAGGCAGCACCGAAGAGGCTCCCCATGATCGAACCCAGGCCACCGATGATCACGATGAACAGCAACTGGAAGGATCGGTCGATCGAAAATGCCAGCGGCTCCCATGAGCCCAGGTGGACGAAGCCCCAGAGGGCACCCGCCACGCCGACGATGAAGGAACTCACCGCAAATGCGCTCAGCTTGGCATAGGTGGGACGGATGCCGATCACCGCGGCCGCGACGTCCATGTCGCGGATCGCCATCCACTGGCGGCCGATCGCCCCCCGAACCAGATTCTTGGCGAGCAGCGCGAAGACCACCACGAAGCTCAGACAGAACAGATATTTCTCGACGGGCGTGTTGATATGCCAACCCATCACCTCGAGACGACCGACCGCCACCGAACCCGACGAACTGTTGTTGGTGAACCAGGGGATCCGGCTGAAGGCCCAGTCACAGAAGAACTGCGCGGCGAGTGTCGCCACCGCCAGGTACAGGCCCTTTACGCGCAGGCTCGGAATGCCAAAGACGATCCCGACCAGCGTCGCAAACCCCCCGCCCAGAAGCAGCGCCGCGATCAGTGGCATGCCATCGAACCGGACGAACATGTTGTAGGCCATGTAGGCCCCTACCGCCATGAAGGCGCCCGAACCCAGCGAGATCTGGCCGCAGTAGCCCACCAGGATATTGACGCCGATAGCGGCAAGCGCGAGCACAAGGAACGGGATCAGGATGGCCTTGTAAACATAGTCGTCAAACAGGAAAGGCACGACCAGGAAAGCAAACGCCAACAGCGCGAGCACGAACCAGCGATCCTGGGCAATCGGGAAGATCTGCTGATCGTCCCGATAAGCGACCTTGAATTGACCGTTTTCCCTGTAGATCATTGAGGACTTCCTCAGACGCGGTCGATGATTTTTTCGCCAAAGAGACCCTGCGGCCTGACCAGCAGGACGATCAGCGCAAGGACGTACGAAAACCAGATCTCGATCCCTCCCCCGAAAAAGGGACCGAGATAAACCTCGGAAAGCTTCTCGCCGACCCCGATTATGAGTCCGCCGACAATGGCCCCCGGCACCGAAGTGAGCCCACCCAGGATGATCACCGGCAGCGCCTTGAGCGCCACGGTGGTGAGCGAAAACTGAACGCCGATCTTGGAGCCCCAGATCATCCCTGCCACGAGCGCGGTGATGCCCGCGACAAACCAGACGACGACCCACATCCGCTGCAGTGAGATACCGATCGACTGGGCAGCCTGGTGATCGTCGGCGACAGCTCGCAAGGCCCGTCCAGTGGTGGTCTTCTGAAAGAAGATCGTCAGGGCTGCAACCAGTGCCGCGGCGATCAGCGCCGCGTAGAGGTCCTCCTGATTGATCAGCAGGCCGCCCTGAAAGACCGAGTCGAACACAAAAATCGGCTGCTTGGGCATGCCGATATCGATCTTGTAAACGGCACTGCCGAAGATCGTCTGGCCCAGACCATCAAGAAAATAGGTGATGCCCAGCGTGGCCATGAGCAGCGTCACGCCCTCCTGATTGACAAGATGCCGGAGTACGAGTCGTTCGACCAGCCAGGCAAAGGCGAACATGAGGGCTGCAGCGATCGCAAAGGCAAGGATGTTGGCCAGCCACTTGCTCTCGAAACCCAGCCACATCGGCAACCACTGGGAGAAGCGCGCCATCGCCAGCGCGGCAAACAGCACCATCGCACCTTGCGCAAAATTGAATACGCCCGAGGCCTTGAAAATCAGCACAAATCCGAGCGCGACCAGCGAATAGAGCACCCCGGCCATCAGACCGCCAAATACTGTTTCGAGGAAAAAGCCCATGGTTGAATGTCTCCGCCGTGGCGATGTCCGGTGAGCGGCTCTCAGTGCTCGGTGCCGAGATAGGCACTGATCACATCGGGATTGGCGCGGACCTCATCGGGCGATCCGTCAGCGATCTTGCGGCCGTAGTCGAGCACGACGACCCGGCTGGAGATGTCCATGACCACGCTCATATCATGCTCGATCAGCACGATCGTGGTGCCAAACTCGTCATTGACATCGAGGATGAAGCGACACATGTCCTGCTTTTCCTCAACGTTCATCCCCGCCATCGGCTCATCAAGCAGCAGCAACTTGGGCTCCATCGCAAGCGCACGGCCCAGATCGACCCGCTTCTGAAGGCCATAGGGCAAGGTCCCGACAGGGGTCTTTCGCCACGCCTGGATACCCAGAAAATCGATGATGTTCTCGACGTACTCGCGGTGTGCAGTCTCTTCGCGCTCGGCCACGCCAAGGCGAAATGCCTGCAGGAGGAGGTTTGACTTCATGCGCAGCGTGCGGCCGGTCATGATGTTGTCGAGCACGGACATGCCCTTGAAGAGGGCGAGATTCTGAAAAGTGCGCGCCACCCCCAGACTCGCCATCCGATGCGGATTGACCTCAGCAATCGGCTGTCCGTCAAAGATGAATTCGCCTTTCTGGGGACGGTAGGCGCCGTTGATGCAGTTGAGCATCGAACTCTTGCCGGCTCCATTGGGGCCGATGATGGCGCGGATCTCACCGCGCCGTACATCGAAGGAAATGTCGGTAAGCGCGTGGACGCCGCCAAAGGACAGGCTCACGCCTCTCACCTCCAGAATCAGATCGCGCGCCGCGTCGGTCATGATCGCCCTCCCTGAACAGCAAAGGTCCGGGCATCGTGAATCCTAAGCGTGGCCGAGACCTTGCCGGTGCGCCCATCCTCGAACCGCACATCGGTCTCGATGAACTGCTCGCCAAGACCGCCATAAAGCGCGTCGATCAATGGTCGATACTTGCCCTCTACGAAGCCACGCCTCACCTTGCGAGTCCGGGTCAGCTCGTCGTCATCGGGGTCGAGTTCCTTGTGCAGGATCAGAAAGCGCGCAATCTGGGCGTGCCCCAGCATCTGCTCGCCCGAGAGTTCCTCGTTCATCTTTTCGACACACTCGCGGATCAGGTCACCCACCGCAGGGTTGCCTGCCAGGTCGATGTAGCCGCTGTAGGCGATGTTGCGTCGCTCGGCCCAGTTGCCGACCGCCTCGAAGTCGATGTTGATGAACGCACCGATCGACTCGCGCCCGGCACCGAACACGACCGCTTCCTTGATGAAGCTGAAAAACTTGAGCTTGTTCTCGATGTACTTGGGCGCAAAGACCTTGCCATCGGCCATCTTGGAAACGTCCTTGGCGCGATCGATGATGCGCAGATGCCCATCGCTGTCGATCACGCCCGCGTCGCCGGTGTGGAAAAAACCGTCGGCGTCGATCACTTCGGCCGTGGCGGCGGGATTGCGGTAGTACTCCTTCAGGAGCGACACACCTCGAACCAGCACTTCGCTGTTGTCGCCAATGCGGATCTCCATGCCCGGAGAGGGCACACCCACCGAGTCATATTTGACCTGGCCATCGGGCTGTATGCAGGCGTAGGCGCAGCTCTCGGTCTGACCATAGAGCTGTTTCAGATTGATGCCGATCGAACGATAGAAACGGAAGAGGTCAGGGCCGATCGCCTCGCCAGCGGTGTACGCCACCCGGATGCGGGTCATGCCCAGGGTGTTTCGCAGCGGCCCGTAGACCAGCAGATTGCCCAGCGCATAGAGGAGCCGGTCGGTGGTCGACACCGGTCGGCCGTCAAGCAGGTCCGCACCGCAGCGCCGCGCAACCGACATGAAGAAACCAAACATCGACCGCTTCAGACGACCCGCATCCTCCATGCGGATCGTGACCGAAGTAAGCAGCCCCTCATACACGCGAGGCGGCGCGAAATAATAGGTCGGCCCGATCTCTTTCATGTCGGCGGACACGGTTTCGCGCGATTCCGGACAGTTGACCGTGAAACCGGAGGCCATGCACTGCGCCATCGAGAACAGGAAATCTCCCACCCAGGCCATCGGCAGGTAGGCCATCATGTCGTCCTGATCGTTCAGCCCATCCACCTGGCAGGCCCCGCGACCGGCACCCAACATCGAGCGATACGTCTGGCAGACGCCCTTGGGACGCCCCGTGGTGCCGGAGGTGTACAGAATGACGCACACATCCTCTTCCGAGCCCTGGGCAATCTCGGCGTCGATGAAGCCGGGGTGCGCGGCCTGATGCGCCGCGCCCATTGCCATCAGCGCATCGATCGGCTTCAGGTGCCCGTGGTCGTAGTTGCGAAGGCCACGAGGGTCAATGTAAAAAATGTGGTGGAGATCGGGCACCTGTTCGCTGAGCTCAAGCAGCTTGTCGACCTGCTCCTGGTCCTCGACGATCGCAAAACGCACATCGGCGTCCTTGAGCACATACACCATCTCGGCGGCCACTGCGTCCTGATAGAGGGGAACGGCCACCCCCCCGAGCGCCTGGGCGGCCAGCATGGCTTGATAGAGAAAAGGACGGTTGTCACCGATCACGGCAAGCGACATGCCGCGCTTGAAACCGAGATGCGCGAGGCCGGCGGCAATCGAACGAACCTTGTCGGCGGCAGCGCGCCAGGTATCGGTCTGCCAAATACCCAGGTACTTTTCCCGGTAGGCGGGACGAGCCGGACGCTGCGCGGCATGCTGCATCAGCACGCGCGGGAACGTGGTTTCGGTCGGATGCGCCATGGCAGCGTATATCACCGGTTCAGTTCGTGGGATGAGGGGTTCCGTCATCGAAGAAGGGGGAAGGGGTCGTCCTCTAGATCGCCGGCTGAGCCCAGTTGCGGGCGCGTCGGTCTAATTCGGAACGACTAGAGCGAGTGTACGCTGGAATCGGGCCAATCGTGAACCCCCTCGCGCGAAGCAAATGGGATCTCAAAGTCATGGCTCGAGCAGACTCCGCAAGCGTCGGCCCCGTGCATCGCGATAGACCTCGAAATCCCGATCGATGGTGAGGACCTGATGGATGCCTCGGCGAGCCGCCAGCTCGGCAACCGATGCGTCGGCGAGATCGAGCGGCAGGCTGTCATAGCGACGCAGGATAGAGACCACCGCATCGAGGCTTGCAGCAGGCGGGCTGTCCACGCGGATGGCACCGCGCTGCACCCACTGCAAAAAATCGAGTGCTGCGTCGTTGCGAATGCGCCGGGCAAGAAGAGCGCAGACCTCGGTCAACACGGGCCAGGTGCCATAGAGCCGCACGTGCTGATTGCGCTCCAGCCAATCGCGCACCCGCGGGTGCCAGTGATCGGCTCGGTTGAACAAGGCAATCAGCGGACCACTGTCGACGACCGCATCAACCTGTGGCCGATCACGAAACCAGCGGGGGTCGGACTCGGCCACCCGCAAGGGTGGGCGGGGGCTCATCCCGGCTACCGCTCATCGTCACGCGCCGCCCAGACCTCGGCCAGCGCACGCTTGCGATCGGCCGCGAGGTCGACGGGGCCCTCGAAACGGCCAAACACGCCCTGGCCCAGCGCCCAGGGTGAATCCAGCTCAGGCTCCCGCGCCAGATAGGCAGCCACCGCATCACGAATCACCTCGCTCAGGGAACGCCCCTCTTGCTGGCAGCGCTGACGTAAAGCAGCCTCAAGCGACTCAGGCAATTTGACTGTGGCAGTCATGGCAGACCCCCCTCGTAAAACAATACTTTTGATATTACTTTAAAAACGAGTTCGTGCCAAGCATGGTGAAGGGCCGGACTCGAACCCGTAGAGCCGCGCCGGATTTCCGGCCAGCACCGCCGCCAGCAGGCTGGCGTCACCCAGCCAGTCGGACAGTCGATTGAGCGCCGCGCCGTCATCGACCGGTCTGAAGGGCTCGATCGCCTCACGACTGCGGCTGGCCCGCAACAAGGCCGTATGCGGCCAGTCGCTGCCCCAGACCAGCCGATCCGGTGCGCGGCGGACCAATTCGGCCAGCAAGGGCGGCACATCGTCGAAATCGGGATGCTGTGAAATCCGCTCAGGTGCCGACAATTTGACCCAGATGGGGCGGGTTTCGAGCAAGCGCATCAAGGCGACACATTCCGGATCGCCCGGCCCGCGAGCCGCGTCCACCTTGCCCCAATGATCGAGCACCAGAGGCAGGTCGAGCCGATCGATCTCGGCCGCGAGCCGCACCACCACGCCGACACTGGCAAAGAGCTGCAGGTGCCACCCGAAGCCTCGGACCCGTTCCTGCGTCCACAGCAACTGCCGGGCCGCCTCGCGCGCGTCAAATACACCGTGGGTGTGCAGATTGATCCGCACGCCGCGCACGCCCGCCTCGTGCATCCGCACCAACTCCTCATCAGCGGTTGCCGAATCGATGACTGCGACGAGCCGCGTGGACTCGGGCAGCGGCGCGGCCGCATCAAGACTGCAGCGCATGTCACTGCCGTACACGCTTGGATGGACGATGACGCGCCGAACGATGCCCAGTTGATGATGCATTGCCAACAGGTCCTGAGCACTGGCCGCTCCGGGCGTATACGCATGGTCGCTGGCTAGGGGATACTCTCCTCCCGGCCCGAACACATGGACATGCGCATCACAGGCGCCCGCAGGCATCGAAAACTTGAGTGGGGAATGCTGTACGCCAAGCACTGCTTTCTGCATCGAGTTGAATCCTCCATCGCGGAATGATCAAAGGCGTGGGCAGCCCGGTCCTGCCCAAGCAGGTTTCAGAAATTGACCGACCGTTGCATCGAGGCTATCACCCTTGCCTATAATCCGGCCGCCGCGGGCTTGGGCCGCTTCGAGCAAAGCGAAGCCCATGGCAATGCTTACCCTGACGCCCCTGACGCACTGGAACGCCTTTGAACACTGCCGCATCATCTGACACGATTCTGATCAGCGAAGACGAACTGCGGTCGCTGGGCCTGCGCGCCTTCATGGGCCTCGGCCTGACCGTAGCCGACGCCGCCGACGTGTGCAGGATCCTGCTGCTTGCAGACCTTTTTGGCCTTGCCACGCACGGATTCTCCCGGATCGAGTCTTATGGCGAGCGCCTGATGATCGGCGGCATTCGCGCCCGGCCCGACATCCGGGTCGAGCGCGTGGCACCTTCACTCCTGATGGTTGACGGCGACAATGGCGTGGGTCCGCTGGTCGGCATACATGCGCTACGGGCCGCCATGGACGCGGCCCGGGAGACCGGCATGGCCATGGCATTTGCCCGAGGCAGCAATCATTTCGGGCCGATCTCCCCGTATTCGCTGATCGCGGCCGAGGCCGGCTTTGCGTCGATGATCGGCAGCAATGCCACGACGACGATCGCGCCCTGGGGGGGCACCGATGCCCGGTTGGGCAACAGTCCAATCGGTTTCGGCGTGCCCAATCCAGCCGGACCGCCCTTTCTCCTCGACATGGCCATGAGCGTCGTGGCGCGCGCCAAGATCCGTAACGCCGCGCGCAAGGGCGAGGCTATCCCCGACAGCTGGGCGACCGATCGCGACGGATTGCCAACCACAGACCCCAAGGCGGCACTCGACGGCTTTCTTCAGCCCATAGGCGGACACAAGGGATACGGGCTCGCGCTGATGGTGGACCTGTTCTCAGGCCTGCTCGCCAACGCCGCTTACCTGACGCACGTGAAGTCCTGGGTCGATGCGCCCGATGAACCGCAAAACCTGGGCCACTTTTTCATTTTGATCGACACGTCACGTCTGGGCTCGACAACCTGGCTGGGTGAGCGCATGCAGAATTTCGCTCAAATCCTGCACGGGAGCCCGCCCGCAAAGCCTCAAGCCCCGGTCATCGTACCGGGCGAGATCGAACTCAACCGAATGGCACAACAACGTGCGGAAGGCCTGCGCATGCCGCTCGAAGTCATCGAACAGTTGCGCCGGCACGCCCGCCGCGCGGACCCCACCTGAGCCTAAACCGGCGAACGCCCGATGAAGTCCCTCTTCGCCCGCCGCAAGACGATCCTCGCCACCACGCTCTCGGCCACCCTTGCCCTGTCTGCCTCGTTTGGCGTGATGGCCCAGTCCTGGCCCGCCAAACCGATCCGCATGATCGTGCCCTACGCAGCCGGTGGGAATGCCGACATCACGGCCCGTCTGGTCGCGCGCAAGATGTCCGAGAGCCTCAATACCCCCATCGTCATCGAGAACCGGGGCGGTGCCAATGGCGGCATAGGCACCGAAGTCGTCGCGAAGGCTGCGCCAGATGGCTACACCCTACTGGCCGCTGCCAGTGGACCGATCGTGATCAACCCGGTGCTGCAGAAAAAGGTTCCCTATGACCCGCTGAAAGACCTGTCTGCGATCAGCCAGATCCTCACCTTCCAGTATGTGCTGGTGACCCCCTCGAACTCTCCCATCAAGTCGCTTCAGGAGTTGACAGTCAGGCCAAGGCCAAGCCCGGCTCGCTCAGCTATGGCTCGACGGGCATAGGCGGTGGCGGTCATCTTGCGGGCGAATTGCTCGCTCTGATGAGCCAGACCCAGCTCAATCACGTGCCTTACAAGGGGAGCGCACCCGCGCTCGCTGATCTGCTGGGCGGTCACCTCGCTTTCACGTACGACACCGTGATCACCTCGACGCCCCTGATCAAATCCGGACAGCTCAGAGCCTTTGCTGTATCGGGTCCGACCCGCGCGGGCTCATTGCCAGAGGTCCCCACCATGCAGGAATTGGGCTTCCAGGGCTTCGAGGTCACGCAGTTCGTCGGCCTGTTTGCTCCGGACGGCACGGATCCGTCCATCATCGCCCGCCTGCAGCGCGAGGTTGCTCAGGCAATGAAGAGCGATGAACTGATCCAGAAAATCGAGGTGCAGGGCGGCAATCGACTGGTGGGCAGCAGCCCAGCGGAATTCACCGCGCTCATCAGTCGGGAGCTGAAGATGTACGACAAGCTCATCAAGGGCGCCAACATCCAGGCACCCTGAGTACGGCGCGATGTACTCGCTCGACATCCTGATTCAGGGCTTTCCCGGTCGCGCGGTCTGCCACGGCGGCCTGGGCTGGAGCACGATTGCGCTGATTCGAGGCAATGGGCGAATCGCGCTCCTTGACGTCGGCGCATTCGGTGTCGGGCGGGAGCTGCGCGCACAACTTGCCGAGCACGGTGTGAGCCCTGAGGCCGTCACCGACGTGATCCTGACTCACGCGCATTACGACCATGCCGTCAACTTCACTCTGTTTCCAAACGCAAGCGTCGCAATCGGGGACGATGAACTCAATTGGGCGGCGGCTCAGCCGCCTGGCTTCAACCCGCTGCCCGAACTCTATGTGCGAGAACTCGTATCGCTGCCGCGACTTCGCCGCCTGAGTGCCGGAGAAATCGTCCTGCCAGGTCTGGTCGCCGCTGCGGCCCCCGGGCACACGCCCGGGCACCTGATCTTTGTGTTGCAGGACTACCCAGTCCCGGTGATCTTCACGGGCGAATCGGCAAAAAACCGTGCGGAACTCTTGTCGATGGCGGTCGACGCGAGTGCAAACCACGCAGAGAGCCGTGAGACGCTCGAGACCATCTGGACGCTCTGGCGACAGGCACCGGGCACGCTGCTGGTGCCCGGCCACGACCGGACGATGCGTCTGAACGACGCGGGCCAACCCGAATACATCGGTGAACGGCGCGCAGCGATCGACGCCTGGTTCTCGGAATCGATCCACACTATGACGCACATCGATCTGTGTAAACCGGGGATCGAGGACTGAGGGCTGAGGACTCGACACTCAGCGTTCATGGATCAGTCCTCGCCCCGATGCGCCGCTCGTTCACCCGCGGCTCAGGCCCCCGATGCGCCGCTTGACCGAATCACCCCAGGGTGAGTCCGGTCCGCTGAATCACCGGACCCCAGCGCTTTGCCTCGTCAGCCATGAGTCGAGCGAGGTCCTGGGGTGAGCCTCCGGTGGGCGTCATGCCCTGCCCCGTGAGGCGCGAGCCAATCGCGGCATCCTTGAGCGCGTCGTTGAACTCGCGGTTCAATCGCTCGACGACTGCAGCAGGCGTGCTCGCAGGCCCGACGATCGCATTCCAGGCGATCGCCTCGAAGTCCTTGAGCTCGGGTAGACCCGACTCGGCAATCGTCGGCAGATCGGGCAGTGGCGCATAACGTGTGCGGCTCGTGACCGCGAGCATCCGGACGCGCCCGGACTGCACATGCGGCAGGAGCGCCGGCGCCACCGTCATGATCATCTGCGTATCGCCATTGGCGACCGACATGGCGGAGGGCGGCGAGCCGTTATACGGAATGTGCAGCGCAAACGTCCCGGTCGCGACCTTGAGCAGTTCCATCGACAGGTGCGAGGAGCTGCCGCTGCCGATCGAGGCGAAGTTGGCCTTGCCGACATTGGCGCGCAGCCAGGAGACGAGCTCCGCGACCGAATTGACCGGCAACTTGGCATTGACAGCCAGCACGTTGGGTTGGCTCGTCGTCATCACGATGGGAGCCAAATCCTGGGGGAGTCGGTAGGGCATCTTCTGGTACAGGAAGGGGGCAAATGCAAGCGGCCCATTGAAGCTGATGCCGAAGGTGTGGCCGTCGGTCGCCTTGGCGATCGCATCGGTACCAATCAAGCCACCGGCACCCGGCCTGTTGTCAACGACAATGGGCTGCCCCAGACGGGCAGCCAGCCGGTCACTGGTTGCGCGGATGATCAGATCGAGCGAGCTGCCAGGCCCGGTCGGCACGATCATCCGGACCGGTCGGCCGGGCCAGGCAGCCTGGGCTCGCGACAAGGCGGGGGCGAGCGCCAGGGCGGCCACGCCCGCGCCGAGAACTGAACGACGTTTCATTGAATCATCTCCTCTTGAATGAATGGCCGAAACCTTAGCACAGGCCATGCGGATCCAAAGTGGACGCCGCAAAGCGGCCAGCGCGCCGGTTTGTGAGTCCCTCGTCCGCATGCTTAAATGCCGATTCACACCACAAGGAGAATATCCATGCAAATCATTCGCGTCCTCGCAGCCGGTCTCGTGATCGGGCTCAGCGCAGGTGCCGCTCAGGCGCAGCAGCAGTTTTTCCGAATTGGTACAGGTGGCACTGCAGGTACCTACTATCCGGTGGGGGGCATGATCGCCAACGTGATCAGCCAGCCGGGCAAGCTGAGTGCCACGGCACAAGCGAGCAACGGCTCTGTCGCGAACGTCAACGCGATCGCGGGCGGCGCAGCCGAGTCGGGATTCTCGCAGGCCGACGTCGCATCCTGGGCATTCAATGCCAATGGGGTCTGGTCGGGCCGTCCTGCCGTGAAGGGCCTCAGGCTGATCGCAAACCTCTACCCAGAGAGCGTACACATTGTCGTGCGCAAGGGCTCGGGCATCCGCACCGTCGCCGATCTCAAGGGCAAGCGGGTCGCGCTCGACGAACCCGGCTCGGGTACGCTGATCAATGCAAGAGCGATCCTTGCCGCCTACGGGCTCAAGGACAGCGATCTGAAGCCCGAGTACATCAAGCCCAATCAGGCGGGCGACAAGATGAAGGACGGTGCACTCGATGCATTCTTCTTCACGGGTGGGGCGCCCGCCGGTGCAATCGCCGAGCTGGCATCCTCGGGCGCAGGAATCGAGCTGATCGCGATCGAGGGTGACGCGGCCGAGCGGCTGCGCAAGTCGAGCGGTTTCTTCGCGCCCGACGTGATTCCCGCCAACACCTATAAGGGCGTACCGGCCGTCAAGACACTTGCCGTGGGCGCCCAGTGGGTCACCAGCGAGAAGGCCGACCCCGCGGTGGTCTATGAGATCGTAAAGCGCCTCTTTTCCGAAGAAGGGCAGCGGGCGATGGCGGCCGGCCACGCCAAGGGCCAATACATCACGCTTCAGAACGCCGTCCAGGGTGCAGGCATCCCCTTTCACCCCGGTGCTGAGAAGTTCTATCGCGAGCGCGGGGTACTGAAGTAAATCCCACGCCCGGCGGGCCTGAACCGCGCGCGTCAGGCTTCGCGCGCGTACGGTTTGCTTTTCCTTGAAAGCCGGGGCGGGCTGCGCGCCGCCCCGGTTGATTTTCCGGCCAGCGGCCCGGACAGGCTATCCATCGATGGACACCCGCACCCTCCCCGATGCCCGCGAGGTCGAAGCGCTCGAACGCAAATTCGACCCCGAAATGCGCTTTCGGCCGCTCGGTGCCATCACATCGACGGTGGTGGGGGGGCTCCTGATCGCGCTCTCCCTCTTCCACTGGTATACGGCAGGATTCGGCCTCCTTCAGGAGATCACCCACCGCGGAGTCCATCTGGCGATGGTGCTCGGCCTGATCTTTCTGGTTTTTCCGCATCGCAAGGCGCTCCTCGAGCATGCCCAGCCCGGTTCGCTGCTCACACCTGGGGGGCTGCCCTGGTTCGACTGGCTGGTTGCCTTGGCAGTCGCCGTGGCAGTGCTGTACATCCCGTGGATATTTGAGGATCTCGCCTTTCGGGTCGGCAATCCCTCTGGGGTCGATGTGGCGATGGGGACGATCCTGATCGTGGCGCTTCTGGAGGCCACGCGCCGCAGCATGGGCTGGCCCCTGCCCCTGATCGCGATTGGCTTCATGCTGTATGCGCTCGCCGGCCCCTGGTTTCCAGGTCTGCTCAAGCACGCGGGCGCATCCTGGTCGCAGCTCGTCAACCACCAGTACCTGACCAGCCAGGGCATCTATGGCGTAGCGATCGGTGTGGTCGCCACTTACGTGTTCCATTTTGTTCTCTTTGGTGTACTGGCAACGCGAGTCGGCCTGGGGCAGCTCTTTCTCGACGTCGCTTCCTGGGTCACTGGACGTCAAATCGGCGGACCCGCCAAGGTCAGCGTCTTCGGCTCTGCCCTCTTCGGCATGCTCTCGGGCTCTTCGGTCGCCAATACGGTCACGGTTGGATCGCTCACCATCCCGGCGATGATGAGGATCGGTTACCGACGCGAGTTCGCAGGCGCCGTCGAAGCCGCTGCCTCGACCGGCGGCCAGATCACCCCGCCCGTCCTGGGCGCGGCCGCGTTTCTGATGATCGAATTCCTCGCGCTGCCCTACCATACGATCATCGCGGCAGCCGCGATACCGGCATTCATGCACTTCTTCGGCGTGTATGTTCAGGTGCATTTCGAGGCCAAACGCCATGGATTGCGCGGGCTGCGCGACGACGAACTCCCCAACCTTCGGGATTCCTTTGCCAGGCGCTGGCCGACCCTGATCCCGCTGGTTCTGCTGATTGCAATCCTGATCACGGGCCGCACGCCCTATCTCGCAGCGTTCACCGGCATCACGTCCTGCGCGATCGTTGGCTTGACAACGGTCGAGCGCGGCAATCGACCCGCCAACTGGATGCTGTGTGGTCTGCTCCATGCGCTGCTCCTGGTCGTGATCTTCGGTGGCATCGAGAACGAATCCATCCGGGTGAGCCTGCTCGCGGCAGGCCTCATCGTGGCACCGCTCGCGATCCGGGCAATCGGGATCCAGGGCAGGATCCGGTTTGCGTCTCTGGTCGAGGCCTTCGGTACCGGCGGCAAATATGCGCTCGCAGTCGGTGCCGCGGCCGCGACCGTCGGGATTGTGATCGGCGTGGTGACGCTTACCGGCGTCGGCTTCAAGCTCAGCACCCTCATCACTGGTGCGGCAGGTGCCCTCGCGGGCGGTGTCAGCAGCATGCTGCCCGAGAGCTGGATCGATCCAAAATCGATCGCGCTCTTTTTTGCACTCGTGATGACCGGTCTGGTCTGCATCCTGCTCGGGTGCGGCATTCCAACCACCGCCAACTACATCATCATGGTGACGGTGGCCGCGCCGACGCTGGTGATGATGGGCGTCGAACCGCTGGTCGCTCACTTCTTCGTCTTCTACTACGGCGTGCTCGCTGACATCACACCCCCCGTCGCACTGGCTGCCTACGCAGCGGCCGGCATGGCGGGCAGCGACCCCTTCCGAACCGGCAATACCGCATTCAGATTGGGGCTCGCCAAGGCGCTGGTTCCATTCGTCTTCGTCTTCTCACCCTCGCTTCTGATCGTTGCCAAAGGCTTCACCCCGTACGACTTCGTGGTGACTTTCCTGGGCTGTATGGTGGGAATCGGGCTTCTGGGCGCCGCGCTGTCCCGGTTCCTGCTGGTCGAAATGCGGCGCAGCGAACAACTGCTCTGCGTGTTGGCGGCATTGCTCATGATCGTGCCGGGACTGTGGCCGACGCTGATCGGACTTGCTCTCGCAAGCCCGGTCCTTGCCCGACAATGGTGGGCCTCACGAGCGCTCGGTCATGGATGAAGTCGAACTGAAACTGCAGGTCCCCGCTGAGTCGTTGTCGGCAGTCGTGGCCAGACTGCGGGCGCTTGGGGCTCGCAGCACGCGCCTCAAGACCGCCTACTTCGACACGCCCGATGGCGCCTTGGCGCAGAACGGCATTGCCTGGCGGGTGCGGCGGCAGGGCCGACAGTGGATTCAGACCCTCAAGAGTGGCGAGGGCCTGGTGCGCGACGAACACGAGGTGCTGCTTCCGGGCCGTGCGGAGGAGTGGCCCGCACCCGACATGGATCGCCATGCCGGTACAGCCTCCGGGATCCGCCTCGCCAAGATCCTGAGTGCAGCAGACGCCCCGGCCATCGAGCGTTTCCGGACCGATTTCAGCCGACTGAGCGCACCGCTGCGCACGCGCCGTGGCTGGGTGGAACTCAGCCTCGATCGAGGCACGGTCGAGGCGGGCGCGGCGCAGAGCCCCCTCTGCGAGCTTGAGATCGAGCTGATCCGTGGGTCACCGCGCGCGGTGACCGAGGTCGCAGCCATCCTGATTCGACGTTACGGGCTCTGGATCGACCTTCGTAGCAAGGCGCATCGTGGCCATCTGCTGGGGACCGGGCAGGCGCGGGCGCCCGCGCGTGGTGCCGATCCCTGCAGACTCAGCCCGGGCTTATCCCTGCCACAGGCCTGGCAGGAGGTTGCGCGCTGCTGCAGTACCCAGATTCTCTCGAATGCCAGCCAGATCGCCTCGGACGAGGGCGGCGACGCCGACCATGTTCACCAGATCCGCGTGGGTCTGCGGCGGCTCCGTGCGGCAGTCCGACTGTTCGAGCCAGTTGTTCCGGACCCTGGGGCGTTCTCGGGGCAGGCCGGTGATCTGGCCCGGGCGCTCGGCGCCAGCCGCGACCGCGACGTGATGGCCAGCGAGCTCTGGCCGGCGCTCACTCAGGCCGGCGCGCCCTTGGCCGCCTTGCCAATCGTAGCGGCCCAGGCGGATCCCTCACACATCATCCGCTCAAGTACTTACCAGATCTGGATGCTTCGCCTGATCGAAGTCTGCGAGGCGCCCTCCCTGCCCGGGCCCGCAGCGGAGTCGGTCAGCGAGAACCTCGCCACCGAACTGACCCGCACCCTCGAAGCGGGCTGGCGCTCGATCCGTCGGAAGCTGCGGCGTTTCGACGCACTTGCCGATGAAGATCGCCATCGGCTCAGACGCCAGTTGAAGCGCCTGCGCTATGGCATCGACTTCTGCGCGGCGCTCTTGCCCAACCAGAAGACCCGCCGCATGACTCGCGCCCTCGCCCGAGCCCAGGACGCGCTGGGCAAGTACAACGACGCGGTGATTGCGCTCGCCACCTACCGGACGCACGCCGAGTCCGATCCCCGGGCGTGGTTCGCGGCAGGCTGGATCGCGGGTCAACTGCCCGAGCATTTGACCCGCTGTCGCCATGCACTGGACCGGCTCGCGGGCATGCCCCGGCCCTGGGAGAAACCGCCCCGACCCCGAAGCCTTGCAAATTGATGATGGCGTCATCAATTTGCGAGGTTTTACAGACAGACCCCAAAAAGACCGAGCGGCCAGGCGCTCAATCCAGCAGGAAGCTCACGCCCGCCTGCTCGCACAGCCCCCTCACCTGTTGGGCAAGCGCAGGCGGAATCGGAATGCCCTGGACGGCACGTTCGGCACGGGCGCGGGCCTCGGGCTCACCCGGAATCAGCACGGGTAAATCAGGATGGGCGGGCGGGGTCGCATGCAGCGTGTCGATCAAGGCGTCCATATCCGCTGCAAACTCATCCGGTTCACGGAACATCGCGGGGTCGATCACACAGAAGAAATGACCAAGGTTGTCAGGATCCTGCGGCCGCTGCGTGCGTACGCGGATGGGCGAAAACGAAGCGCCGGCGAGCGCGCCACCAAGGATATGCACCATCATCGCGAGTCCGTAGCCCTTGTGGCTCGACATCTCAGGCGTGCCGCCTAGCGGCGCGAGCCCCCCTCCCACCTCCTTGGGCTGGCGAAACAGGATCTCCGTTGCACGCGCAGGATCCACGACCGGCTGACCGCGCTCGTCGCAGACCCAACCGGGCGGCAGGGGCTTGCCGTGGAGTTCGTAGACCTTGACCTTGTTCGAGGCCACACTGCTGGTCGCCATGTCGAGCACGAACGGCGGGTGACGGCCCGCCGGTGCGGCAAACGCAATCGGGTTGGTCCCCATCACCGGCAAGCGCCCGCGCGTCGGAACGGTATTGATCGTTCGGGTCGAACTGGTGCACAGACCTACAAAACCGGCAGCCGCTGCGAGTCTCACGTAGTAACCGGCTGCCCCGAAATGGTGGGAGTTCCTGACACAGACGATACCCACGCCCATGTCGCGCGCCCGCTCGATCGCGAGCGTCATCGCCATGACGGCAGCGGCATGTCCCAGCCCGGCATCGGCATCGACCAGTGCGGTCACACCCTTTTCACGAACCACCCGGGGCTCGGCGTTCAGATTGAGCCTGCCGTTGAGCCGGGAACGGTTGTAATCGATCAGCATTGAAATGCCATGCGAGTCAACACCAGACAGATCGGTGTCGACCATCACGTCGGCACTGGCGCACGACTGCGATTCGCTCATGCCCCAGGCCCTGAGCAAGCCATGGATCTGAGCACGGATACGATCAGGCAGAGGGTGCAACCAGCCCGCTCGCGCCCGTGCAACCCAAGCTGAATCGGCTGAATGATCGTTCATGTCGAGATTTTCCATTGCCGTTTGCCACACACCTCTAGATCTCCTGTCGGCGGCGACGCTCTTCTTGAATACGCCGCTCTTCAGCCGCCTCACGCTCACGCTCGAGCCGAAGCGCCTCCTCGACTCTGCGCCGCTCGGCCTCCATACGCTCGCGCTCGAGCCGAAGCGCCTCCTCGACTCTGCGCCGCTCGGCCTCCTCGCGTGCCTGCTGCTGCCGGATCGCTTCCGCCATCTTCAATTGCTCTGCTCGCGCACGGTTGGCCGCATCTCTGGCCGCGACCATCTCAGGATGCAAACAGTTGAAAAGCGGATCGACCGGGCGCCCATCGCGAACGCTCAGCCCGGCACGAATCCGCTCAGTGCCGTCCTCACTCAGACTGATGATCTGCATCTGCTCGGCCTTGAGCCTGAACTGCAAACGCTGCGGCAGGGATCGACGGCTGCCCGGCATGACCTGTGGGAGATCGGCCTCCAGCACACCGGTCTCAGCATCGACCACGCGCAGCCCCACCGACTCCGCCACGCCCTTCGTGACCGGGCGATTGCCCTCGATCGACACCCTGCGACTGCGTAATGAGCCTGAGGGTCCAGGCTCGAAAAAAAGGCCGAAGTCCTCTCGTTCGGCATTCACACAAGTCTCTCGCGAGTCCCAACGACCGATGAGGGCGGAACGAGCCTGCCCAAGGAGCCACGCCTCGCGGGCGCGAGCCTTTTGCTCAATACGCGCGGCTTGCGCGAGCCGCTCACGCCGATCGATCTCGGCCGCCCGTACCGGGCCAAAATCCGCCCGGATCGACAGCTCGATCGGCAGGGACTGGAGAGCGCCTGCTTCATCCCCCGCCGAAGCAGCACAGTTCAGACAACTGGCGCGGATCGTGCTGAGACCCTCGTTGCGCGAGTCAACAATCGCATCCAGAAGATCAATGCTGTGCCCAGCTCTGCCCTGGGGCAAATGACGGACGCTCAGATCCCTGGGCGGGCCTACACCCTCAACCCGAAGCAGGAAATTGGCCGGGACATCGCGCCACTGCGATGCGCCGGTCGGCACGCTGTTCTCAGCGCGCACTTCCCTTCGGATCACGCGCCGGTCCACGCAACCAAAAGCGTGCTGAGCGCTTTTGATCGGCGCCACGATCAGGCCGATACCCAGCGTAAGCGTGTGCATGAGCGCGGCCACCCCCGGACTCGCCTCATACTGACTCGATTCGATCGTTTCGCTGATCGGTCCCTCAAACTCGTCGAATCGGCCCTTTGCGCTTAACACGATCGAGAGCCGCGAGCCCTCGACCCTCAAGGCGTCGAGCCCGCGCGAGATCCGGGTGGGCTCAAGGTCGAAGAAACGGTGCAACCGGTCCGTTTTCACCACCTCGCTCGACACCCTGGGGACTTCGTCCTTGAAAAACCCGTTTTCAGCGCAGGCTCCCCTCCCAAGTCCAGGAAGCGGACCCGGAACCTCAACTGATGCGACCTGAGGCCGGCGGATCGGCGCCGTGCCCGGTTCAGGCATCTGCGCGCAGCCCACCAGCGCGACGACGGCCGTCGGAAACAGCACCCATGACCGGAACCGGGTCATACGCCAGTCTCCGATTTCAGGGCTTGCGACAGACCGACGCGTCGCTTGCCGCCCAGTTAAGCATCAAACGATCGTTGCTCGTGTCATTCAGGAGCCCCACCACCGTTGTCTGGCTGCCGCGCACGTACTCGAAGACGGGCCCGACAAGATTGGGCAGCCGCGGCGCCCTCAAATTGGAAGGTGTCGCAATCCCGGGAGGATCGTTCACCAGCTCAAGCACTTCTTTCAGGACCTTGCCCGCCACCTTGCTTTCACGATCGTCGAGTTGCTCCCAGACCGAGACCGCAGCAATCGGTCCGTCAAGCGCCGTATTGCCGGAACAGGTAGACAGGATCACCGACAACGAGGCGCGCTTGCGCAGTGATTCGATAGCCTCGCCCGGCTCCTTGGAGCCAAACAGGAAGGTCGCGGCCTCCGGCGTGAGCGACTGCAAAACGATCCTGTTTCGATTGCTCAAGTCGATCGCAGTGGGCAACAGAGGCTGGCCCAGCGATTTCCCGAGGCTCTTGATCCACGAGATCGAAGGGACCGAAGGCGATTGCGCCGCTACCGGCAGGGGCGCAGTCAGCCATGCTGCTACAGCAAGCACCACCGCGAGGCCGAGATGTGTCGGGTGGAGATAAGCGGGTGACATCGTAAAGGCCTCCTGAAGCGATGCCCGTTCTGTCCGGGATGGATTGCGCGCGGCCAGCTGACCCTGCTTACCGGACGACCAGCCAGATGACGATCGCCGCGGCGACCGCACCGGCGATCCAGAAGCGCGCCGAGGAGGACCCAGACGAGGTTTGGGCGCTCTCATCCCCGCCCGGTGAGGCAGCGCGTGACACTGGCGCTGCGTGCGGCAGCGCTGAACCTGCAGCCGCACCCGAGGGGTGTGCCGGCGCCGAACCTGC
>Ga0169931_10003192_pt1 | contig 26198 bp, 13 predicted proteins | sample Kivu_15m_20L_FD_129675 | JGI IMG/M metagenome (GOLD analysis project Ga0169931, IMG submission 129675) | Freshwater microbial communities from Lake Kivu, Western Province, Rwanda to study Microbial Dark Matter (Phase II) - Kivu_15m_20L... | ecosystem: Environmental > Aquatic > Freshwater > Lake...
CGGATGCTGCATGCGGCGTCGTCGGAGGTGTTCGGCTCGCCCGGCGAGTCGCCGCAGGACGAGCAGACGCCCTTTCGGCCGGTGACGCCCTACGGGTGCGCCAAGGCGTTTGCGACCGATCTGTGTCGGGTCTACCGGGAGGCGCGGCAGATGTATGTCTGCAGTTCGCTGGCGTACAACCACGAATCGCCGCGGCGGAGCGAGACGTTCGTCACGCGGAAGATCGTCGACGGGGCGGTGCGGCTGGCGGCGGGGGGCGGTCCGCCGCTGGAGCTGGGCAATCTCGACGCGCAGCGCGACTGGGGCTACGCGCCGGAGTACGTCGAGGCGATGTGGCGGATGCTGCAGCGGGAGCGGGCCGACGACTGCGTGCTGGCGACCGGCACGTCGACGACGGTGCGGTCGTTCGCGACGGCGGCCTTTCGGGCGGCGGGGATCGACGTCGAATTCGTCGGCAGGGGCGAGGACGAGCGGGGCCGCGACGCGCGGGACGGGCAGGAGCTGGTGCGGGTGCAGCGGCGGTATTTCCGCCCGGCGGACCCGCAGCGGCTGGTGGGCGATGCGTCGCGGGCGGCGGCGACGCTGGGCTGGCGGGCGACGACCAGCGGGGAGCGGGTGGCGGAGGCGATGGTGCGGTCGACGGGCTTCGCGGTCCGCGGCGCGGGTTAGGCGGCGGCGAAGGGGACGCTCGACCGCTTCGTCCGGCAGGCATCTTGCCTGCGAGCAGCCGGAGTGCGGCCAACTTAGCGCGGGGCTGGTCGTGCCGTGCGTCCCGCGCGGAGGATCGTTCCATCGCGTAGCGTGCTCCGCAACGCGACGTGGTCCGTACCGCAGGCATCCTGCCAATCCTGTTCGGCACGGCGGTTGCTCGCCCAAAAAAGCGAAAAAGCGGTCTTGCGCCCTCTGCGTGGATTGCCCATATTTTGCGCATGGGCCAACCGAAAAAGGACAACATCCGCGGCGAGCAGTTGCAAGGCCTGCGCAACCTGGGCGCGATGCGCACGTTGCTGCAGTCGCTGCATCAGGTCGGTTGCGCGCGGGACAAGGCGGGCAATCGGCAGTTGCACATGAGCGACTACTGCCTGCTGGTTTTAGCGTGGCTGTACAATCCGATCATCGATTCGTTGCGCGGTCTGCAGCAGGCGAGCGCGTTGAGTCAGGTCCAAAAGCGGCTGGGCGTGGGGCGCGCGTCGTTGGGCAGCTTGTCCGAGTCGGTGCGGGTGTTCGATCCTGATGCACTGGCGGAATTGGCGGCGGAACTCAGCGCCAAGCTCCCCGAGCGGTCGCCCGAGCGCTTTGCCGCGGTGCAGAAGCGTCCTACGGCCGTGGACGGTTCGGTGTTCAAGCTGCTGGTGCAAATCGGGAAGTTAGCCTGGCTGCCGCGCAGCGGCGGCGGCGCGACGTGCGGTTACCGCATGCACGCCCAGTTTGAGATTTTTCGTAGCACCACGCACCGGATCGACGTCACGGGGGCCAATCCGCGAAAAGAAGCGGACGAACGGGCGGTTCTGGCGCGCACCCTCGAGGCGGGACGTTGCTACCTGCTGGATCGCGGCTTTCAGAAATACAGTCTGTGGGACGCAATTCACGAGGCGAAGAGCGAGTACGTGTGTCGGCTCCACGACAACACGCCCTACCAAGTCGTCCAAGAGCGCGCATTAACTGCCGAGGATCAAGCGGCCGGCGTCCTCAGCGATCAGTTGGTGCAATTTGGCACGCCCAATAGTCGCACGCCGCCGCCGCAGCATCCGACGCGGCTGGTGATCGTGCAGGCGAAGCCGCACAACAGTCGGCGGAGCAAGAACGGCGTCAGCGGACCTAACTGCGACGGCTTTCTGCGGTTGGTGACCGACAATCTCGAGTTGCCTGCGCAGATCGTCGCCGAGCTGTATCGGCTGCGGTGGACGATCGAATTGTACTTCCGCATGATCAAGCAGCTGCTAGGGTGCCGTCATCTGCTGAGCACGCACCCCGAAGGCGTAACGATTCAGCTCTACATGGCGATCATCGCGTGCATCATGATCTTGGCGCTGACCGGCAAGATGCCGACCAAACGCACGTACGAGATGATCTGTCACTATCTAGCGGAGTGGGCCTCGCTTGAAGAACTGGAAGCCCACATTCAAAAACTCCAATAAGCCACCCTAGGAATGCTGCGCGCTGCGCACCGCTGCCGTTCATGCTGCGCGGTCGCTGACACGCTACGCAATGTTCTCATGCGGCGACGCTCCGCGATCGCGCTCTCGCCGCTCGTCCCCTGCAGCCCCCCCGCGAGAACGGCATCAACCAGCGCCGTGCCGAACAGGATTGGCATCTTGCCTGCGAGCACCCGCCCTGCGGCCAACGCCCGTCACGATGCATCGAGCGGAAACGCCCTCGACCGCCCGGCTCCCCATCGACCAGACCACTCGTGGATCCTTCGACAAGCTGATTGGTTCTTGCGCCGCGCAGGAACCCGCGCTGCAGCTTCTCGCGGAGCAAATCGCCGGAGGCAAAAGGCAAGCGCCAGCCGATGGAGAGCGAGAAAGATCAATAATGCGTCACACGTTTGCCGAAATGCGTTGCCAATCCGCCGCATGTGAGGATTCGGTTGCGATTTTTTGACGTGACGTGACCCGACTGTAGTCTGGGAGCCATCCGCCGCTGGCAGGGCGTCTTACGGGCTTCCAGGCTGGCGTTGTGCGTCTGCACCGTCGCACTGCCGGCGTCGCGGCCGCCCCGAGGCTTGGTCGCGCCGAGCGGGCCCGTCAGCGCGCGGCCCATGCCCGGTTGCGGCGATCGGCTTCTCGATTCAGCGACCAGCTTGTTTCCGCACCACGCAGAAAAGGGATCATGACATGCCATTTCGTTCGATCGCGACGCGCCGCGGACGCTGCAGTTGCCTCGCGTCGGCGACGCTCGTCGCGATGCTCGCGGGTCGCCCTGCCAACGCCCAGAACCTGTCGCTCAAGTTCGAAGGCGATCCCGCCCCCTGGCTTGCGCAGACCACCAGCTCTTCCGGGACCGCCCCGGCTGTTCTGTCGGGGGGGCCGACAGGGCAATTTCTCCGGCTGACCCACCTCACCGGAAGCAACAACAACTCCTTCGTGGCCGACCAGCGGTTCCAAGGCGCCGACGCCAGCGGCAAGGGAATCCACCTGGTATTCGACTTCCGCATGACCGGCAATCAGGCGAACGCCGAGGCCAGCGGGTGCTGCGGCTCGGCCGCCGACGGACTCGGCGCCGGCATCTTCTTCACCGACGCCGGCCAGTGGCCTGCCGCCGGACCGTTCAACCCGATGAGCGACCCTGTTCTGATCGCCAGCGGACCCTGGGAACGGCCGCGAACTCCTTACTCCGTGACCGTGGGTCTTGACATCTTCCCGAACATCGACGAGGTCAATCTCAACGTGAACGCAGGGGCCAGCACCGCGGACGTCGATTACGCGAACGTCGACGTCGCTGGACAATTCGGACTCGACTTGAACAACGAGGTCTGGCATCAGTTCCAGTTCGTCATCTCCCCCGACGGAACGGCGAGCGTCACGATTGTCGAGGACTTGTACGGGGAAGGCGTCGAACACAATGTGATCTCCGGCTTGGCAACCGGCCTGAACATGAACAGCCTGCCGTCGTTCCGCTTCGGCGTCGGCGGACGCACCGGTGCCGCTTTCAACCGAGGCGACATCGACAACCTGCTCGTCGGAACCGGCCCCCCCAAACTCGCCCGCAACACGCCCCCCTTGCAGCTGGAAATCGACCCCCGCGACGGCTACGCCCGCATCGCCTCCATCGTCGAAGACGCCGACGTGGCGACGCTGCACGCGTACGAGATCCTGAGCGGTCAGACGCCCCTCGCGTTCGCCGCCTGGAACGCCGGCAACCTGGCGGCCCAGAGCGCCGAGGCGGTCGGCTCCAGGCCGCCCGGGCAAAGCTGGCAGACGGTCAACGCCGCCGCCGATCAACTGTTCGAGGCTCACCTACTGGGGGGATCGGACGTAGCGCAGGGGGAGGCGTTGTCGATCGGCAAGGTGCTTGCCGGAGGCGGCGGGGAACCGCTGTTGACGTTCAATTACGTCGCCACCACGGATTTTGCCGATCCCGATCGCGTGACCATCCGGCGTCCCTGGAACGCGACTGCGGCGGTCTACCGCCAATTCGCCGTCTCGGGCGATTTCAACGACGATCGGGCCGTCGACGGTCGCGATCTGCTCGCCTGGCAGCGCGGGCTGTCGCCGACGCCTGGCAGCGCCGCGGACTTCGCCCTCTGGGAACAGCGTTTCGGCGGAGCTTCCGCCGCCGCGACGGCCCGCGTGGCGGGAGCCGCCGTGCCTGAACCGAGCGGCGGGCTGCTCGCATGGTTGGCCGTCGGCCCTGCGCTCCGCCGCCTCCGGCGCGGAGCGGCCGTGCGCTGCTGAAACTTGCGGCCGCCAGGCGAGGCGGGGCCGCCGCGGAGCCTCCTCGCGCTGCGTTGGCAGCCACCGGGCCGCGGCGCCCTAGCCGCCCGCGAGCATTCGCGACAGCACGTTCGCCGTGATCTGCTGCACGCGGCGGTCCGGCCCCTGGGGCGCCGCATACACCGCCGGCCGCACGTAGCCCGGCGGCTCGCTCAACCCGTCTCCCCACCAGATCGTCGACGCGTTGAAGACGATGTTTCCCTTCGGCCCCGGGTAGACGGTGGCCGTGTACTGGCCGCCATTGGGCTCTCCGGGCCCCGACTGGGTCGGCCCGGTCGATAGGATTTCCAGGCCTGGGATCGGGGCGGGGTCGCCGTGCCATTCCCAGCCGACCAGTCCGGGAATCGCCTCCCCGGCGCGCATGCCGGTGCCGGCGAACGCCCAATGTTCCGGGAGCGTGCAGGCCCAGTCGGCTCCCCCCGTCACCGGTCCGGTGCTGTGGGCGCCGACCAGTTCGTGGGCGTACGGGCGTTCGTGGGGCAAGCTGTCCATGGCCTGGAATTCGCGCGTGCCGCCTGGGGGTCCGAACACGCCGACGCGGCGGAGCGACCGCGTGGCTTCGTCCCACAGCACGCGGCCGCACACGGCGTTGCCGGAGAAAAAGCCGAGGCTCACGCCCCCCGCCACGGCCTGCTGCATGTGGCGGAACATGTCCGACGTCCAGTACTCGTCGTGACCCACGCTGAGTACGGCCCGCGCGCGAACGAGTGCGTCGGGACTGCGGTGGGTGTCGAGATTCGAGATGTAGGCGACGTCGTAGCCCTGCGCCTCCAGCCAGTAGGCGAACGGAAACTCCCACAGCAGGAACTCGCCCGACCCGATCGAGAGGGGCGCGTCGACCACCTGGCAGTACTTGCCGTACGGGCGATCGAAGCTGACCTGCGACTCGCCGCCCCAGTACCACGGCTGCCGGCCGTCGTCGTACAGCGAGTACTGGCTCGGCCAACGGTTGTAGGCCTGCCAGGTGAAGTCGCTGCATTGGAACACGATGTCGGCAGGCCGCTCGTCGCGGACGATGAAGATGGCGTAGCTCTCCACGCCGGTCGCTTCCGAGGCGAACTTCGCGAGGTAGACGCCGCTGACCGCGTCGGGCGGAATCCGCCACGCGAGGAGCACGGGCCAGTCGCAGCGCATCAGACGACGCGGACCGGCCTGCGGCACGGGATGGGGCCGGCAGGCCAGGGGCCCTGCCTCGTGCACGCGTCGCCCCCCCGCGCCGTCGTAAAAGCCGAGTCGGAAGATCTGCACGCTCACGCGATCGGCCTCGCGGGTGCTCGCCCGCAGCAGCACCGACCCGCCGGGAAGAACGCTGCACGGCTCCGCGAAGCCTTCGATCGCCGGACAGCGGTAACGGGCGGCCGGGTCGATCTCCGTCTTGCCGAGCATCCAATCGCGGGCGCCGGGCAGATCGTTCTCGCGGGCGACCGACGGGGCGGCGCGCCCCGCTGCTTGGAGCCTGCCGCTCCGCGGATCGGCGCCCAGCACCGTCCCGGCGGCCAGCCAGGCGCACAGATCGCGGCGATTCATCCAGGTCACGCGGCGTCTCCTCGCAAGTGACGGACTGCGGAACCGCCCGCTTCCCGTGCGGCGGGCCGGCGCGGCCCGACGGCGTCGCGTTCAGCGCCCGCGAGCGCCCCCAGCGGGACGGCTCGGCCCAGCATACCGGTCGGCCGACCGAGGGCCAATCGCCGTCGCGCCTCGATCGAGCCGCAGCTGCCGAAGCGGCAATGGCGCCCGGCGAGGCGAAAGCGACGCGAGATCCGATGCGGCGAGGCTCGGCCGCGGGAGCCCCCGCGGCGCCCCGCGCCTTGAAGGCCGCGTGGCTCGGGCGGCGCCTCCGACGTTGCACCTCCGAGCCGCGACGCCGTCGGCCCGCCGAGATCGCAGGGCGCGCACCGTTCGCCGCGGACTTCAATCGCGCAGGTGCGGAGAACAGCGGTCCGCATGCTCTGCGCGACAAATTGCGCGAGGCTTCGATAAACGCCCCTTCCCACTCGGCTCCGCTGCACGCCCGACTGCGATTCGCGATCGCACACTCTCGCGGACTGCCGCTGCGGAAATTTACCTGCGATTCATCGCCGCTTAACGAACTTCGCGGACGATCGGACTCGCCGGAGCCAACCAGTCGCCCGCCAGACTCCAAGCCGCGGTCCGCGGGCGTTTTGGGGAAGGCCAGTCGGCGGGAGGTCGCCGCGGGTCGGCGAAGTGGCATGCGTGAGGCGTGAGCCCGAACGGCGCACCGTCGCTCGCCTGACTGCCGTCTTCGCAGCTGCGAGGCCGCCGCTCCCGGCACGCCTCCAAGTGGCGCCGACGCGAAGAGCGGCGGCTGGGTTCAGCGCCGGCGCCGTCGTCAATCAACAAAACCTTTTTTTGGAGTCCGTCTCATGCAAAAGCACCACTCGCTACGGCCAACCGCGGCATGGTCCGCGCTATTTTTTTCGGCGACTGCAGCGGCGGTGTTCTTAGCGACGGCAGCGTCGGCCGACGCCCAGTACTCCCTTACCGTGTTGCACAACAACGACGGAGAGTCGCGGCTGCTGGGCGTGAGCGACGCCCTCAGCAGCTATGGCAACGCCGCCCGCTTCAAGACCTTGCTTGACCAAACCCGCGACTTCTACCGATCGGCGGGACATGGCGTGGTGGCGATTTACGCGGGAGACAGCTTTCTGGCCGGCGCGCAGTTCCAAGCGAGCCTCGACTCGGGACCCGTCGGCGCCCGGACGTTCTACGACGCCTTGGCCATCAGCCGCATGGGTTACGACGCTTCCATCCTCGGCAATCACGAATTCGATTTCGGACCGGAAGTGCTTGCCGAATTCATCGAAGACGCGCAGGCCGCGCAGCCCACGACCTACCTCAGTGCCAACCTGGAATTCGCCGCGGAGCCCTCGCTGCAGGCGCATGTCGCCGCCGGCCGCATCGCAGCTTCAAAGATCGCGGTCGTCCCGACGGCCGCCGGAGCGAAGAAAGTCGGCATCATCGGCGCCACGACCGAGACGCTGCGATTCGTCGCCTCTCCCGGGGGGGTGGGCGTCCAGCCCGTCGCCGACGCCGTGAACGTCGAGATCGCCCTGCTGCAAGGGGCCGGGGTCGATGCCATCGTTCTGGGAAGCCATTTGCAGTCGGTCGACGCCGACAACGACCTTGTGGCGTTGTTGAATCCTGGGATCGACCTGATCATCGCCGGCGGCGGCGACGATCTGCTGACCCATCCCGCCGCCCTGAAGCCGAGCGACGTCCACGGCCCCGGGGCTCCGGCCTCGGTCGTTGAGACCGGACTGATTCCTGGCCAGGCGCCGGCCGTGCTCGGAGGCAGTCTGACCGGCGTCGCCAACTCCTACCCGCTGCTGAGCACCGTGCGGGACGCGGGCGGCAACGCCGTTCCGTTGGTCACCACGGGGGGCAACTACGGCTACCTCGGCCGCGTAACGCTTGAATTCGACGCAGGCGGAAATCTGACCGCGATCGACGGCTCCTCCGGCCCGCAGCGGGTCGCCGGCCTGACTGTCGATCCAGTCCATGGCGTCGCCGAGGATCCCGTCGTCGTCGTCGAGTCGCTTGAACCCGTGCGATCCTTCGTGAACGGCCTGCAGTCGACGGTAATCGCACGGACGTCGACCCGACTGCTCCACGGCGGATCAAGCACGATCCGCTCCCGCGAGACCAACCTTGGCAATCTGGTCGCGGATGGAATTCTGCATGCGGCACAGCAGCAAGCGGCTGATTTCGGCGTCGACAAGCCGACCATCGCGGTGGTGAACGGCGGCGGCATTCGCGCCGCGATCGAGGCGGGCGACGTCTCCCAACTGAGCACCTTCAGCGTCTCTCCCTTCGGAAATTTCGTGAGCATCGTCGAGGACGTACGATTGGCCGACCTGAAGCTTTTGCTGGAAAACGCCTACTCCCGCACCGCTGACGGGTTGGCGGGACCGGGCGTTCAACCAGTCGGCAGCAACGGTCGTTTTGCGCACCTGGCCGGGATGGAAGTGGTCTACAACATCCAGGCGCCGGGGTACGCCTTCGATGCCTCCGGCGCCGCGACGGCCACGCCCCGGCGCATCGTCGACATGAAGATCGGCGGCGTGGCGTATTTGCAGGAAGGTCAATGGCTCGTCGACCCCCGCAACACGACGGTCGACGTGGCGACGCTCGATTTTCTTGCCCGCGGAGGGGACCAGTACTTCCGCACGGCCATTGGCGGTTCGTCGACGTACCTCTCGCAAATCTACGATTTCACGGCAGTTGGGGTCACCGACCAAAACGCGTTGCAGCAGTATCTGCGGTTCATGGCTGCCGGCGACGTCGCCTTCGACGTCTCTTCCTACCAGGCTGATTACGCGATCCAGCAGCGGATCGCCGGCGGTCGGGTGTCGGCCGTTCCCGAGCCGGCAGGCTGGCTGACGTGCGTCCTGGCGGTCGTCGTTCCGGCGGGGCGCTTGCGGCGCGACGCGAACCGCAGCCGCCGTTGACGTTCGCGTTGCGCGGGAGCCGTCGGCGACGCAGCCGGGGCGGCTCGTCGCCGGCGAGCCCCATCGCACCGGAGGCGCGACGATCGCCGCGCCGTGGTCGCGATGCGCGGGCAACCCGGCGACGACGGTGCACTCCGTCAACCCGTCCGCCGCTCCTCAGGTAGGGATAAACCGGAGGCCCTCTACGAGCGGCGGCTCGTGAGCCACGCCGATCGTGAGTCGTGCAGACGTCCGTCAGGCGGGGCGCCCTGGGGCGAACCGCCGCCGCGGCCCCCCGTCGTTGGTCGGCGACAGTCGCGGAACGAGCGCCTCTTCGCAACAGAGGACGTCGAGGCTTGCTCTTCGGCGATGCAGACCCGCGTTCAGCCAATCTCAACGCAACTCAACCTCGAATCCGTTCTCCGCCCCCCAAGCAAGACCCAGAAAACGACTCCTACGCCTTTGATTGACTGACGCCTTTGATTGACAGCATGGAGACCGCCGAGCAGTTGCGATCCCCCGCTCGCGCTGCGGGGTCCCTCGATCCTCGCAACGCACCCGGCGACGCCAAGCCGCCATGAAAGAACGCGAGTTCGCCGCGCGAAGCACGTGACGCAGCTCGCCCTTCGGCAACTGCGCGAGCATCGTCAAGGACGGGCGCCGGCTCCGTATCGGTCTTCTCTCCCGACAAGACCTTGACCCTACCGGCGCCATCGTCACGCGGCCCAGCAGTATTCGTCCGAATGCCGACGCCCCCGCCCCTCGTCGCCACTCCGCCGCCGAAGCGGTCAGGTCGGCAGCCGCGGCGCCGCTCCCTTGTGCGGGCAGTGCCGCAGCCGCCCTGATCCTTGAACCGCAGCAGCCGCCCGACACAATACGCCCATCGGCCTGCCGGCGGGTTGCCGAACCTCCGCCCGCTCAACACGCCGCAACGGCCTTCGGACGCCTTCCATTGCCAGCTTGCCGCCTCGCGCATCAGCCCGCCACGGCCGCGGCCAGCTCGCACAGCGCCCCACCACGCGCAGGCGGCCTCAAGTCACGTGGCGGCCGGCGGCGAAACGGTCCGTCGCACCGCCGGCACCCGGCGCTCCACGCCATCGCCCCCCCCCCTCACGCCGAGGCCCTCGCGGCCGCCGCGCAGCCGCGAGAACCCGGCCCCCCTGCCGGCCGCGCCAACGCGCCGCGACGGCCCCGCCCACGGGGCGCCGTGCGTCGCCAGCGACCGTCCATGGCGCCAAGGGAGGGAGTCGGCGCCGGATGGCCGATCCCTCCCCACCAGCCAACCTCGTCCCGCGGGCCGCATCCCCCTCGCGGCCCGCGCACCTCGCAGCGATGCCGGCGGAGCGTAACGGACGACTTGCTGGACCCTCTGGCGGAGAGATCCCATAATGGGGGGGCTTTACGACGCCCGGAGGGAGGGTTGCCCGCGATGAGAGATCTTTCGGTGCTTGCGGCGGATGTCATGGGGAGGCGGCGCCGAATGGGCGCGGCGAGCCGCGCATGCTGCGCGGCAATCGGGCTGGCGGCTTGGGCGAGCGGGGCCCCGACCGCCCGCGCTGGGCTGGCCGGACTGCAGCGCGTGGCCAGCGACCTCGCGGCCCCGATGTTCGCCGCCTTCGCGCCAGGCGACGCCTCGCGACTGTTCATCGCCGAGCGCGGTTCGCCAAGCAACAGCAGCAACGCCACCGCCTCGATCCGCATCCTCAACTTGGCGACGGGCGTGCTCCAATCGACCCCCTTCCTGCGGATCACCGGCCTCAACAACAATGGCGAAGGCGGATTGCTGGGCCTCGCCTTCCATCCGAACTACGCGACCAACGGCAAGTTCTACGTCTACGTCACCGCGTCGGGGAGCGGCGGCAGCTTCAATTCGCATCTTCGACAGTACAGCCGCTCGACGACCGATCCGAATCTCGCCGACTCCGTCGCCACGCCCGTGCTCTCGTGGCTCCAGCCGCAAACCAACCACAACGGGGGTTGGATTGGCTTCAGCCCCCTCGACGGCTATCTCTACGTCATGTCGGGGGACGGAGGGGGCGGCAACGATTCGGGAACCGGACACACCGCCGGCACGGGAAACGCCCAGGATCTCACGGCAAACCTGCTGGGCAAGGTGCTGCGGATCGACGTCGAGGGAGACGACTTTCCGGCGGCGACCGCCAGCAACTACGCCATTCCCCGCGACCAGACGGTCGACGGCCGGTTCGTGCCGGGCAATCCGTTCGCGGCCGACGCGCCGGGCGGCGTCGATCCGGCCGGCGACGATGAAATCTGGTCCTACGGGCTGCGGAATCCGTTCCGCGCCGGCTTCGACCGCGCGACGGGCGACCTGTGGATCGGCGACGTCGGGCAGAGCCGTCGCGAGGAGATCAATTTCCAGCCGGGAAGCAGCGCCGGCGGCGAAAACTACGGTTGGCGGCTGCGGGAAGGCTTCCTGCAGACCCCCAGCGTCGGCGGGGCGAAGCCCGCCGACAACGTCGATCCGATCGACGACTACAAGAACGTGGCGTCGCCCGACGTCACGGCGGCCGACGCCGACTTCGTCGGCCGTTCCGTCGTCGGGGGCGTTCCCTACCGCGGTCCCGACCCGACGCTGCAGGGCGTCTATTTCTTCGCCGACACGTCGGAAAACCGCATCTGGACGCTCCGCCGCACGCCGGGGGGCGGCCTGCCGCTGGTCGAGTTCGTCAGTCCCCTGCTCGCGCCGAACGTCGGCTTTCCGTCGCAGCCCGTGGCGATCAGCGAAGACGCGGTCGGCAACCTCTACGTGACGTATCTGTCGGGCAGCGTCTACCGCATCCGGACCGACGCCTTCACGCCGGGCAATTTCAACGACGACGCCGACGTCGACGACGCCGACCTGACGCGCTGGGCGACGGGCTTCGGCGTCGCCGCCGGCGCGACGCGGACTGCCGGCGACGCCGACGGCGACGGCGACGTCGACGGAGCGGATTTGCTCGCCTACCAGCGCCACCACGGTTGGTCGCCGCTGCGCATCAACGCCCCGCCCGCGACGGTCCCCGTGCCCGAACCGGCCGCCGCGGTGCTGCCGCTGGCGGGCGCGGCGCTGTGCGGCGGGCGGGGTTTGCAGCGCCGCGGCCGCCGCGCGGCGTCCCGCGGCACGCGTCGCAGCCCGACGGCGAAGCCGGCAGGGGCGGGCGATTGACAATCGGCCCCCCCGTCGGCAGACTGGCGATCGCGTGCGTGCCTTCGGCGGCATGAGGCGCCCCGGTCGCGCGGCGATTCGCCCGATCGCCCCGCGGCGCTGCGGCGGCTTCTCGACACGCGGTTCAGGCCCCTTTCCCTTGCTGCCCGTCCGCGGCGCTTTGCGTCTGCTCCGCTCTGCTGCGTCGGTCGTCCGCCGAGCTCTCCTCCGCCGCTCGTCCCGCGGCTTGCAGCCACGAGGAGGAGTTGGCGCGGTCGCTCCGCCCGCCGCCGGCGCCTCGTCTGGCGGCGGCCGGCGCCGACGGCGACGAAGGCCTCCGCGGAGCAGCGATTCCGCCGAACGGCGCTTCCGCCGAGCAGCACTTCCGCCGAGCAGCGCGGCTGCAGACGATCGCACGGGCGGCGATCGGGCGTACGGAGACTTTCGATGGCCGATTCCTCCCTGGGCCCGCCGGACGAGCTGGCGGCGCGGCTGGCGGTGCGCTCGCTCGGGCCGTGCCGCCTCGACTCCCCGCTGAAACCGCTGCTGGAGTCGCGGCAAACGACCGTGCACTACGCCGAGGAAAACGACCGCGTGCTGTTCCACGACACGGCCAGCCTGGTCGTCGCCAGCGGCTGCCCGCTCGAGCAGCTGCCCGGCTTCGAGCCGGCCGGCCCTCGCCGCAAGATCTTCTTCGATCCGCGGAAGCTGCGGGTGGGCGTCGTCACCTGCGGCGGATTGTGCCCCGGGCTGAACGACGTGATTCGCGGCATCGTGATGGAGCTGACGTTCCACTACGGGGTGCAGCGGATCTACGGTTTTCGCAACGGCTACCAGGGATTCATCGCCCGCTACGGCCACGACGTGCTCGATCTCTCGCCGCAATGCGTCACCGCCATCGACGAGCATGGCGGCACGATTCTCGGCAGTTCGCGCGGCGCGCAGGATCCGCAGGAAATCGTCGATTGCCTCGAGCGGATGAACATCGGAGCCTTGTTCGTGATCGGCGGCGACGGCACGTTGCGCGGCGCGATGCAGATCGCCGCGGAGATCGCCGCCCGGCAGCAGAACATCGTCGTCGTGGGGATTCCCAAGACGATCGACAACGACATCCCGTACATCGACCAAAGCTTCGGCTTCCAGACCGCATTCGGCGAGGCGACCAAGTCGATCCAGGCGGCCCACGTCGAGGCGAAGGCGGCGCCCTACGGGGTCGGCCTGGTGAAGCTGATGGGCCGCCATTCGGGCTTCATCGCCTGCTACGCCTCGCTGGCCGAACCCGATGCGAATTACGTGCTGATTCCCGAGGTCCCCTTCCACCTGGACGGGCCGCGCGGCCTGCTGGAACACCTGCTGCACCGCGTGCGAGCGCGCGGGCACGCGGTGATCGTCGTCGCCGAGGGCGCGGGCCAGGAACTCCTGCGGCACGAAGCCGAGTCGGCCGGACTCGACGCCTCCGGCAACCTCAAGCTGCGCGACATCGGCGGCTACCTGCGGCAGCGCATCGCCGACCACTTCGCGGCGGCCGGACAGGAGCTCAACCTCAAATACATCGACCCCAGCTACGCCATTCGCAGCGTCGCCGCCAATCCCTACGACAGCGTCTACTGCCTCCGACTGGCCCAGAACGCCGTGCACGCGGCGTTGGCAGGACGCACCGAAATGGTGGTCGGCCGCTATCGGGGGCGCTTCGTCCACCTCCCGATGAGCCTTGCCGTCAGCCACCGCAACCAGGTCGCTCCCGACGGCGATTTGTGGCTGTCGGTGCTCGAGGCCACCGGACAGCCGCGATCGTTCGCCTCTTGATCCCTGCGCCGTCAATGAGCCGCCGCGCGTCCTGCGCCTGCGGCTTCTTCTTCCCTGAGGAGCGGCGGCCCTGCCCGCCCCGGCCCGCGGGCGTCCCGGCGTCGGCCGGCAGGCGGCCCGTCAGTCGGCGGCGTACCGCCGCATCCCGCCGCCCCGCTGTTTGTTGAACACGGCGCCCAGAACGTTGGCCCCCGCTTGCCGCAACATCTGGCAGGTGCGGCGCAGTCGCCGCTGGCCGACGCGCCGCGCTTCGATCGCCAGCACGACGCCGCTTGCGGAGGCCGCCAGCGACAAGCAGTCGCCCGACCGGCTCACCGGAGGCAGATCGAGCACCGTCACCGCGTACCGCGCACGCAACTCGGTAAAGGCCGCGGCCATGGTGTCGGGGCCCCAAGGACGCAGCAGCGACGTCGTACCGCCGTAGGGCAGAATGCTGAGCGCGTCGGGCCCCGTCCGCTCGACGCAGTCGTCGAGCCGCGCGCTTGCGGAGAAGAGTTCGCGAAACCCCGGTTGCCGCGCCATCCGCAGCGAGACCGCGTAGGGGACCGGTCGCGGCGACGCGTGCACCAGCACGACTTCCCCCGGAAGGCTTCGGGCGGCCCGCACCGCAAGATGGTAGGCGATCGTGCTGACGCCTTCGCCGTGGGCGGCGCTGGTGACGCCGACCTCGAGCGTCGGGCGGCTCTCGCGGGGATCGGGCAGCGCGAGGGAGGCGAATAGCGGATCGATGCAGTCGGCAAACGTCGAGCCGTTCAGCCCGTTGCCAAAGACGAACGCGCCCCCCGCGGCGATGGGCAGACCTCGACCTTGCCATTTCATGGCGAGCGGTTCGCTGGGGCGACGTGGAAGGCAATCACGAAACCGAAACGTCGTGCCGTTCTCAGAGCCGCGGGATCGACGCCAGTACGGGCAACCCCAATCGGCCGCGCACCTGGTCGGGGCGGGCGAACGAGCGGTCCCAGTACTCGGCCGCCGCGACGCTGGCCAGCGCCAGGCATGCCGCCGCGCCGCATCCCGCACCGAGCCAGAGCATCGGTTGCGGAGCCACCGAGCGGCTCCATTGCGTCGGCTCCTGAAGCACCCGCACGCCGGGTTCGCGACCGGCGTCGACCGCTGCCTCCAGGCGGGCTTCCTCGCGGCGTTGGGCGTACAACCGCACGGCGGCCGCATGGCGCTCGACCTCCTGCTCGAGGGCGCCAAGGGTCTGCTCCTGACCGTTGAGCTCGGCGACCGCGGCTTGCAGCGCCGCCGACCGTTCCGCCAAGGCGGCGCGCTGGGCCTGCCGACCGGCGATCTCCGCCTGTTCGGCGACCCACTCCGACTGGAGCTCTTGCCAGACTGGATTGATCGTCGCGGACGCCTCCGCGGCGCCTCGTTCCGCCGCGACCGCCTCCTCCAGCCGCAGCCGTTGGACGCGCACCGCCGCCAGACGGGGATGCTGGGGAGTCAGCTCCGCGCCCAGCCGCTCTTCGACCGCCCGCACCTGGTCCAACTCCTCTCCCAAGGCCGTGCGCTCCGGCGACGCGTCGGCAGCCTGCGGCTGCCGCGGCACGGTCGGCGGGGTGTGCTCAAGGGCCTGGGCAAGGGCCGACGCCGTCGCCTCGACGCGAGCGAGTTCGCTCGCAACCTCGGTGATTTGCCGTTCGATGTCCGCGATCTGGCCGTCCAGCACGGCGCGACGCCCGGGCAAGGAAGTGAGCCCCAAGTCGTCTTTGCGGGACGCCAGCGCCTCCCGTGCCGAGGCCAGCGCCCGCTCGGCGGCCGCGAGCGGCTCGTCGAACGTCTCCGGCCGCACCGCGATTCGTTCGGACTGGCGGTGCAACTGAACCGCCGCCTCGAGATACGCCGCGAGAATCGACTGGGCCTGCTCGGGCGAGGCCGCCCGGTAGGCGACGTGGATCACAGGGGCGTCGACGGCCGGCCGGATTCGGACGTTGCCGCGAAGGACCAGCAACGCGCGCTCGCGAGAAGTCAGTGCGTCTTTGCCGCGGAAGATCCGCAGCGCGTCGAAGCGACCCGCGCTCTGCGGGCCCGCAGCCGGGCCGAGAACGCCCTTCACCCCGCGCGCGTCGACCACGCGATCGAGAATCGCGACGCTGTGCAGCAGTTCGCAGACGGCGTTGAACGACCGCGGCGCCTCCGCCGCGTCCGACGCCGCCCAACCCGCCAGCGCGGTCGCATCCGGCGGCGACGCCGGCAGCGGCCGCGCCCACAGACTGGCCTCCGAAGCGTAGGTGCGGGGCCACAGCAGCCAAGCGGCCAGCGTCGTCGCCAGCACGACGACGAAGGTCGCCGTCGCCAGATAAAAATGACGCCGGCACACATCCACCGCGTCAAGCCACGGCAGCCGGCCTTCGTCCTCGCTCTCGACGCGTGGTTCGGTCACGATTTCCATGGCCCGGCCGAAGAAGACGCCGCCGCAAAGCGCGGTGCATCGCGGAAAACTTTGTCGCGACGCGGCGAGGGACGCGCAGAATCTGCGGCACGCACGGGCGGACGACCCTCGGAAGGCTCGCCAGGGGCATCCGCCCCGCCTCGCTGCAGGGGCGTCGCCGAACCGCCGCCGTCGGCCGCTTCCCGGCCCGCTTCACGGTAATCGCAGGAACTTCCAACGCAATTACCGCAAACACCCTAAACGCCACATAATGGATAAAATACCCTGCCAGACTGGTATTTCCCACCAAAAAACCGATACGACACCCACCGCAGGGGGGTGTGGGGGACGCGGCCTTTCGACCCGTCGATCGCGTGGCTCCGCGGGGGGTCGTCGCGACGGCCCGCGACCGGGCGAGGGCCGGCGTCGCTCGAGGCCTCGCGACGTTCCGCAGGATCGACGGGGCGTGGGCAGAGGCCGCAGGGGGCGCCGACGACCTGCCGCGACGCGGCGGATGCAGGGCCGCCCGGCTGCGCGGCGCCTGGTCGGCAGCCCGCGGCGCGGAGGGGGCTGGCGGGGGTTTTTGGCTTGCCGCGCCCCGTGCTTTGGGGGAATCTGCAGCGTCGCCGGCCGAGGAGTCGCGGGCGCCGGGCGGGAGCGGACGAGGAGCGGAACGATGCGTGGCGAGGGCGCCGGAACGGTGGTCGTGGGCGGCGGGATCATCGGGGCGATGTGCGCCTGGTATCTCGCGCGGGCGGGCGAGCGGGTGTGCCTCGTCGACCGCGACCGTTTCGGGGGCGGGTGTTCGCACGGCAACTGCGGCTACGTCTGCCCCAGCCACGTGCTGCCGCTGACCCAGCCGGGGACGATCCGCAAGACGCTCGCCACGATGCTTCGCCGCGACGCGCCCTTCCACGTGCGGCCGGCGTGGTCGCCGCAGCTGTGGGCGTGGCTGTGGCGGTTCGCGCGGCGCTGCAACGAGCGCGACATGCTGGCGGCGGCCGACTCGCTGCATCGTCTGCTGCAGTCTTCCCGCGACCTCTACGCGGAGCTGATCGCCGACGAGCGGCTCGACTGCGAGTGGCAGACGAGCGGACTGCTGCTGGCGTTTCGCGATCCGCGGGAGTTCCGCCGGCATGAGGCGACCCACCGGCTGATCGAGCACCGGTACGGTCTGGCAGCGCGTCCGCTGGAGGGCGACCAGGTCGTCGGCTTCGAGCCGGCGCTGATCGAGGGACTGGGGGGCGGCTGGTACTACGATTGCGACAGCCATTTGCGTCCCGACAAGCTGCTGCGGGAAATGCGGCGCCTTCTCCTTGCGGCCGGCGTGCGGATCGTCGAGCACTGCGCGGTGCGCGGCTTCCGCACCGTCGGCGAGCGCGTCGCGGCCGTCGAGACGAGCGGCGAGGGAGTCGTCGCGGCCGAGCGGGTGGTCGTCGCCTGCGGCGCGCTGACCCCCTTCCTCAACGAACAGGCGGGGTGTCGCGTCGCGATCCAACCCGGCAAGGGCTACTCGCTCACCATGCCGCGGCCGGCGATTTGCCCGCGGCGCCCGCTGGTGCTCGAAGAGCGCAGCGTCGCCATCACGCCGATGGACAGCGGCTACCGCATTGGCTCGACCATGGAATTCGCCGGTTACGACAGCACGCTCGACCCGCGGCGTTTGCGGCTGCTGACCGACGGAGCACGGGCGTATCTGCGGGAACCGCTTGCCGACCCCGTGCAAGAAACGTGGTTTGGCTGGCGGCCGATGACATGGGACAGCCTGCCCTACATCGGCCGATCGCCGCGGTACGCGAACGTCTGGGTGGCGGCCGGCCACAACATGCTCGGCCTGTCTTTGGCGACGGCGACCGGCCGGTTGGCGGCCGAACTGGCGACGGGCCGCCCGCCGCACCTCGACGTGCGACCGCTGCGGCTCGACCGCTGAGGGGCCGGCGCGCGCCCAACGCTCCGTCGCGCCTCGCGGCGAGCCCCGCAGGTCGCCCGCGCGACGTCGTGCGCGACGTCGTGCGCGACGTCGTGCGCGGCGGCGGCGGCGCGCACGACGACGCCCGGTACACGGCGGTCGTGCTCGTCGGTCCTGGCGCCGCGAAGGCGCCGGCGCCGCCGCTCCTCACGAAGACAAAAACGGGAAGCGCAAGGCGAGCGGCGGCCCCTCCACGGCGCGGGGATCACGCGGCGCCCCACGGCGCGGAGCGGAATCGCCGGGGTCGGCGGCCGCACGCGAGCAGGCCCCCGGCCGCGGCCACCAGCAGCGCCGCCGGCTCGGGAACGGCCTGCAGCTGCGTGCTGGCGACGTGGGCGCCCAGCAGCTTTCCGGCCGTCAGGCCGTCCTCGTTGTCGAAGCGAAAATGAATTCCGCCGTAGAGACGGCTGTCGGCCGCTTCGTCAGCCGCCTGGGAAAAGCTGGCGAACTGGCGGACGACCAGCGGATTGTCGTCCTGCGCCGACGAGAAACTGAAGTTGTCGCCAAACAGGCTCGCCAGAATCGCGCTGGCCGCGCCGCTGAACGTGCTGTGGCCGCTGGTGTAGGCCGGGAAGGGGGGCGTGGCGATCAGCGGCGTCCAGGCCGGGTCCGGATTGACGGCGTCCTCGCGAATCGCGGTGATCGGCCGCCAGAAGTCGTACTCGTACTTGTTGTCCCAGCAGACGATCGCCGCGTCGGCCAATCCGAGATTCAGCAAGGCGAACGCCCGCGCGCTCTCCGCCAGCGAGAGACCTTGCTGCACGACCACGTCCTGGGCGATCCGGTTCCAATGCCCCGGCGGCGTCGCCGTGCCTCCGCCGTCCGCCCAAAACTGAGCAATTTGCGACTGCTCCGCGGTGCGATTCCCCAAGCTCTCGGCGCGGGCGTCGCCCAGCAAACGCACCTCGCCGAGCGCCGCCTGGTACTGCGGACTGTCGAGCGCCGGCGGACCGAACGGGTCGCGGAACTGCGACCCGCTGGACATGGTCCACGGAGTCACCAGCGGCCAGTTGGGAAGCAGGGCCGACGCGTTGGCGGGCAGCGTGGGCCGCCAATCCCCGGGCCCCGTGCCGGGGACGTAGGGCACGACCAGGTCGCTGTTGTCGCTGGTCCGCAGATCCCGAATCGCGGCCGCGGCCAGCGCGCCGAGGGCGACGCCCGCGTCGCGATTCGGACCGGCGGGAAGCGCCGCCAGCCGGGCGGCCAGTTCCGCGTCGAACGTCGCCTGCTGGGTCGGAAAAAGCAACGCCAGGATGTCGCGCGACGCCTGGGCGACGGCCGCCTCGCCCGAGGCGCCGGGCGAGGCCGGGTAACGCTGGAGATAGGGGGCGTACCCCGGCGACAGCGAATTCACCGCGTCGTAGGCTGCCGCGTGCATCATCGCCATGCCGCGCGAGGCGCGGGGCGGAGCCGTCTTGGCCGTGCGGATCGCCTGCAACAGCACGCCGTTCCAGTGCACCGCCTCGTTGGCGGGAGCGGAGCCGCCGGCGGCCACGAGGCCCGCCGCGACCCAGGCCAGGAAAATCTGTTTCATCAAGGTTGCTGCTCCGCGCAAGGAGTTGCTGCTCTTCATGGACGACTGCGCGGCTCATGAGCCGCCGCTCGTCTTGCGCCTCCGGCTTTTTCCTCCGTGAGGAGCGGCGGACGCGTCCATGGACCGCACAGTCGTCACGACGAGGAATTGCCGAGGCGTCGGCTGCCGCGCGGCAACGCCGCGCGCCGCCGCGAGAGACCGCCGTCGGACGGTTGCATTCCAAGGAGGCCTCTTTCCATGTCTAATCGCTCGGCGCGTGTTCTGCAAATGTCTTGCACCTGTTCGCCGGCGTGCTGGCCGCTGTCGGGGAAGCATTCTACGGGTCGTGCGGTCTGGCGCGCCGCGTCGGCAACGCCGGTTCCGCCGCGCCGCTGCGCACCGGCCCTCCGAACGTTCGCTCGCCCCGCCCCGCCGGCGGCAGATCCCGCAAGGCCCCGTCAACCGCGCCTCCGTCCCTCCGCCCCAAGGGCTCTCCACGCACGATGCGACGGCGCGCGGAACGGAGCACGCTGCTCGAGCCACGCTGCTGTGCTGCGGTCGACGCCCACGAAGCGGGGAAGCTGGGGGCGCTCGCCCCGCGGGCGGGCCGCCGGTTGGCAGCGGCTCGCCGGCCCTTCGGATCGAGTCGGCCGACCGCCCCGGCGGTCGCCGGATCGTTGAGCGATCGCACCACCGTTGATTGATCGAAACCGAAATCGCCCAGCGAGCGAACGGCTCCCGGGCGGCGAGCCGGCTCGGCGAGCGCCGCCAGCCGCGGCGCGTGGCGGAGCACGCCGTAGCAATCCGGCGCCTGGGCGATCGTGGATCGACGATTTCCTGGCGGACCGCCCGGCAGAACGAGGGGCTGCCTCGTGCCGCGGCTTAGCGGATCCGTTGGTAGGCCACCCAGACGGCGGTCGCGCCGCCGGGCAGCGCGAGGCCCTCCTCCCGCAGCGCGGCGCCGGTCGCCTCCGCGGGGACCGTGGACGTCGGCAGCGGGCTGACGGCGTGCACCATCGGGAACGGCGGTCCCGCGGTGAAGTTCTGGACGGAGGAATCGGTCGGGCTCGCCTGGATCGGCCCCGAGTGCGCCCGCAGGCGGTAGGACGACGCGGCGTCGAGCGCCCGCAGCTTCAGGGCGTGCACGCCGGCTTCCGCGGCCGGCGGCACGGCGCCTTTGCCGGCCCGAGCGTCGATGCGGTACGCGACGCCGCGCCCCTCCTCCGGAAAATCGAGTTGCCACGCCACGCCTTCCTCGAGGACATGGAGGGCGCAGGGACGCGAAGCGGCGCCCTGCAGCCGCGGGCGGTACGCCGGCTCCAGCCCGGCGTAGTGGCTCATGGCCTCCAGGAACTCGGGCGGCGGGGCGTGGTCTTTCCGACCGGGCTGCAGCTCCCAGCCGGCGCGGCCGTCGAACAGCGTTTTCGGACGGCACGCCGAGACGCCCGACTCCCGGGTCGGCATGACGAGGTTGCCCGCCCAGGCGTTTTCCGCGAGATCGACCGGCCGAAACAGGACCAGCGACCAGACCGGATTGCGGTAGACCACGTTCCGTTCAAAGGCGACGCCGGTGCAGCCGTCGAGGCAGATGCCGCCGCTCATCGGGTTGCCGCTGGAATCGTGAATCAGGTTGTCGCGGACCGCCGTGCCGCGGTGGGCGAAGCTCGCGTACAGCCCCGCGCCGTCCTGCGTGACGCGCATGTCGCGAAAGACGTGGTTCCGTTCGAAGACGTTGTCGCCGACGAAATTCCAAGCGGGATCCTGGTCGCCGGGAAAGACCACGCCGCAGTAGGCCGTGTCGTGCACGAGGTTGTGCGCGATGGTCGACTCCCGCATGCGGAACAGCGCGATGCCGACGGCCCCGAAGTAGTCGAGACCGCAGTGGCGCACGTAGTTGTTGCACACGCGGAAGCGGGCGTATTCGCCGGGCTCGGGGGCCGGCGCCGCCTTGAGGTAGCCGAAGCCGACGTTGCACTGTCCGAGCCCCAGGCCGCCGGCGCCGATCTGCTCGATGCGGTTGCCTTCGATGGCGATGTCGGCCGTTCCCTCGCCCAGCACCAGGCCCATGCCGCCCGCCCCGAACACGCCGCCGTCGCGGAAACTGCACGATCGGGCGTGCGCCATTTCCACCGCGGCCTCGATGAACCGGTGGCCGGGGTCGCCTCCCTCGCGAAACGCCGGCACGTTGCAGCAGAACAGGCCGGCGTACCCTTGCGGCGGAAGCGGCCAATCGACGTGGGCCACGTGCAGGCCGCGAAAGTGCACGTTCGCGACGGGGCGTTCCCGAGAGCCGGCGATCGCCAGCAGGGTCTTCTGCACGACCGGGACCGCCGCGTTCCACTGGGCGGGGTCTTCGCCGGGGCGGGGCCAGTAGGAGAGGACGCCGCTGCGGCGGTCGAGGTACCACTCGCCGGGGCTGTCGAGAAACTCCAGCGCGTTCTCGAGGTAGCAGCGCCCGTCGGGCACGCCGTTGAACCAATCGTTGCCGAAGCACTTGGGGGACCACCGGTGCGGCGGGCGGAGGGTGACCGTTTGCGCGGCCGGATCGATCGAGGCGACGGCCTTCCGCCCGCCTTCGTTGTGGCGAAGCGAGACCAGTTCGATGTCGTCGGGACGGGCCCACGCGGCGACGCCGCCGGGGATCGGCGCCTGCTCGTATTCGAACTCGCGCGCCCAGCCGAAAATGCCTTTGCCGCCGGCGGTCTGCAGGCGAATTTCCAGCCGCTGGTCGACCGACTCGTGCACGATCGGCTCGACCGACTTGCCTTCGCACCAGCCTTCGTTCGGGGTGCGGGCGCGGATCGCGCGCCGGCCGTTGATGAAGAGCTGCCGCGGAGGCGAGGCGCCGGCCTGGACTTCGGGGAGCACCGCGGTCCAAAGCGGGCCGGGGCCTTTTTTCCAACCGTCGATCCGGCGCCCGCCGTCGATCACCACGTGGGCGCCGGGAGCGGCCGCGTAGGTGATCGAAAACTCCGCGGTTCCGGAATCCTCGGGCCCGAAGACGAGCGGTTCGGCGACGGGATACGTGCCGCCGCCAATTTCGACGCGGAGGGGCCCGGCGAGCCCCTGCCGGATCCGCGCGCGGACGGCGTCGCGGGCGCGGGCGACGGTGGCGAAGGGCGCTTCGGCGGCGCCGTGGTGGGCGTCGTTGCCGTGGGTGGCGACGTAGAAGTCGGCGGGCGGCGCCCGGTCGACCTCGGCGTCGGGGCGGAGGGCCCGGTGCGCGGGGCCGGCAGGTTGGGGGCGTGCGTCGGCGGATCGAGCGTCAGTCGGTACGGCGTGGCCGACGCCGATCGCTTCCCCACGGGCGGAAGCGCCGACGGCGGCAGTTTCCCCGACGGCCGCGTGAACGCGGAGCGCGGGGCGCGGCGTGGAGGCCAACAAGCCCCACAGCGGCAGACACACGACGACTGCAACGCAACGCGCGGCGAACGATTTCATGCAAAATTCCTGACGAGGCGGACGTCCGGGGGCGGCGCGTAGAGGGCGTGCGGACGGCAAGAAGGCGGAACGCTCAACCAGCAGGATGGCGATCGAGCAAGACAACCAAAAGGAGAAAGGACGATCCGTCGAAGAGGCGACTGCACGGGCGGACGGCCGACTCGGCGGGCGTTGCATGCCTGGTACGAGGGGGCGTGAAGCTCGGCGACGAGAGCAGGGTGACCGGGCGGCAGGCGACCGGGCGGCAGGCGACCGGGGGCGGTTGTGCCCGCGAGGACTGCGGCGCCGCGGACGGGCGCGGCACGGGCGCGGGCGATAGGGACCGCCCCGGCGACTGCACGGCGACTACGGGAAAAGCCCCCGCAGAATAGCGACCTCCTTGGCGGGGTTGCAAGCCTGGGCGGTTCGAGGGGGAAATCGAGTCCCAAAAAGGCCAGAGCGGCGAGCGGGCCGTGCGGCGGCAGGGGCCCCCTTGGCGGCCGCGGCGGCGCCCGACGACAGGGCGGGGCGCCGGCACGAGGAGGGGGAAATTCTCGGGGTGGGGGCAATTCGCTACAGGGCAATTCCTCGCGAGGCAAGAGCGAGGGGAGCGCCTGTCGGAAAAGTCGGAGTCAGCTTTCCGAACGCACGGACTCCTCGCCCCGCCGAAGCCAAAGCGCGGCCTATCGCAGCACGCCGCACCTGCTGACCTCCAACGGCGACGCGCTGATCCCAACGCCGGCGATCCCAGACCGGCGCTGACCCGAGAAGAAACAAGCCCGGGAACAAAAAAACAAGCCCGAAACGCGTTCACCCTCGAGCCATGGCAACCAGAAACGTCGATTGCGGAGCGGCAACGCTGCCTGCTGGCTGGTGCTGGCCGACTCCGCCTCGGTTTCTCGCTGACGCCTGGGGGTACCTTTCAGGCGTCGTGCGCGTGGCGTCGGCGCGCGTCGCTGCTGGAACTCCAGGTCGGAAACGCGTCTCGACCCTCGCCTGGCAACCCGAGGCGTCAGCGAGGGATCCGGCAACTCGAGCAACTCGAGCCGCCGGCTCCTTGCGGCACGGAACGCCGCAAGAGAGAGATGGAACCTGCATCTGCCCCTGGCTGACGCTTCGGGTCACCTCCCGCCCGTCGCAGGCCGAGCGTCAGCGCGCCTCCCCGCTGGCAGGCAGTCCGCGCCCGCTGCGGCATCTGTGCAGACCTGCGTGGGCTGCCGTCGCGGCCTGCGGCAGCGGCCCGCCGGCGCGCCGCCACCGCGCACCGGCGAGCAGGGCGACGCCCGCCGCCGCCGCGATCCCGCTCGAAGGCTCGGGGATCGGCGACGTGGCGGCCAGCAAACCGATCCGGCGCCCCAGCGCTTCGGAAGCATCGTTGTCGAACCGCCAATGAATGCCGCCGTAAATCCGGCTGTCGCTCGACTCGCTGGCCGCGTCGCTGAACCGACTGAAGCTGCGGACCGCCGGGGCCGCGGCGGTCGATCCGGCGACGGTGGCCGACAACGCCTCGAACGTCGACAAGCCGATTCCCAGCACCCCGACGTCGTCGGAGCCGAAAATCGCCTCCAGCACCGCCGCTCCGGCCGCCGCCGTACCGGCGTTCCCGCCGATGTCGGCCGGATGGTTCGGCGTCGGAATGAGCGTGTTCCAGGCAGGGTCGCCGACGGTACCCGGGTTGCCGTCCTCGTCGCCGCGACGAATGCCTTGGACCGGACGCCAGAACAGGCCGCCGAGCTCCGGATCGTACTTGATCTTGTAAATGGCGATGCGCGCGTCGGCCACGGCGAAGCCGAGCCGGGCGAACAAGTCCGCGCTCTCCAGCAGCGACAGCTTGCCCGCGTCCACGGCCGCGGCAGCCACCTGCCGCGCGATCTGGTTGACCGGCAGTTCCGCGTCCTGCCGCCAGAAGTTGGCGATCAGCGTCCGCTCCGCGGCGCCCAGGGGATGCGGATTCCCGGCGATATCCACGGCGCCGTAGCTCTTCGTCTCGTTGAACGCCGCCGCGTACTCCAAGCTGGCCAGGACTGGCGGCAGGGGCGTCGCGAACTGGGTCGCCGACTGCAGCAGAAACGGCTTCACCTCGCCCCAGCCGGGATTGACTGCATTCGCGGCGGAGTTGGTGCGAGACCACAGCCCGGGATCGGCAGCAAGGGCGGCCGCGTCGGGGTCGGCGTAGCTGTAGGGCAGATTGTTGGGATTGAGACTGTCGACCGGATCGCCGGCCCGCCGGGCCAGCACGTTGGCGGCGACGGCCTGGCCCAACGCGATGCCGTTGGCCTTGGCCTCGCCCTCCGCGATGCCCCCGAGGTAGGCGTCCAGACGGTTGTCCAGGGCGGTAGGGTAGTTGGGAGCGGAGTGCAGACCTCGGGCTGCGGCGTGCGAGGCGGCGGCGATCGCCGCGTTCACGTTCACCGGACCCGCCAACGGCGGCGTGGACCCTGAGTAAAGTCCGGACAGGCCGGAAGCTGCAAACGCTGCGTCGCGAGCGGCGATGCCCTGCACGGCCAGCACGCGCGACGTGACGTTCGTGTTGAAGGCCGCGCCCGGCGTTTTTGCGGCCTCGATGGTCCACGCGTTCCACTGGATGACGGGATTAACGCTGCCGTAAGCGTCGAAGAGCGACGCAGCGCCGGCCCGCGACGCGCCGGACGCCGCCAGGGCCGCCGCCAGCGGCACGCAGACGCCCGAAACAAGGACACGCAGTCTCTGACGATTTACTCTCCTCTCGCGACATTGTTCGACTCCTTGGAAAACGGCTGCCGGGAATGGACGAATGCCTGCTACGTGACGGACGGAAACGGACGGGGATCGATTGCCGTCGCCGCGGCCCCCGCGACCTCGGTCGGACGGAGGTCGGTACGCCTCTCCGGCGCCGCAACGCGACCTGGCTCCGGGGCGGGTGCGGGGCGGGGGCGGCCCCGACTGGTTCGTTGTTTGAGAGGGGCGCTGTCGGGCCGCGCGCCGTCGGGCCAGGGGCGACGTCGCTCGGCGCCCGCGGCAGAATGAGATCCGCCGATCCGAAACCGATCGCCGAGAGCTGCGGTCGGCTGCGCCGTGCGGCGAGTTCCGCATTTTTGCCCGGCAATC
>Ga0169931_10003193_pt1 | contig 26198 bp, 27 predicted proteins | sample Kivu_15m_20L_FD_129675 | JGI IMG/M metagenome (GOLD analysis project Ga0169931, IMG submission 129675) | Freshwater microbial communities from Lake Kivu, Western Province, Rwanda to study Microbial Dark Matter (Phase II) - Kivu_15m_20L... | ecosystem: Environmental > Aquatic > Freshwater > Lake...
CTATTTTTGAAGATACTCTAAACTTTAACTAGAATTTAAACAATCTTGTTAAATGGAGTATTTTATGAAAAAATTATTATTAGTTCTTATTACTTGCTTTGCAATTACACAAAATCTTAAAAGTGCTTTTTTAGTAGCTGGTTTTCAAGCTTTAAAAGGTAAAGTTTCTGGACGTTTTGCAACACAAGCACCAAAAAATATTGTAACTGCTGTAAAAGAAGTAATTGCAAAAGATAAAGAAGTTTTAGCACAAAAAGCGGCTGAACGCCAAGCTGTTATGGATAGACAAACAACTATGGATAATTTTCCAGTTAAACCTTCAAAAAATAGAGTAGGTTTAAATCATATCCCTTCTAGAAAATCAACAGCTGCTGTTGTAATGCTTAGAAGATTTGGTGCAAAATATCCACGAAAATAAATTTTATTTTATTGGCCGCAGCATTTTTTATATTTTTTTCCTGATCCACAAGAGCAATCGTCATTGCGGCCAACTTTTGATTCATCTCGGCGTCGAGGCTCAAGCGCCTGTGCTTGCCCTGCTGACTGGAATGCAATCTCTTCAAGCTCATCTTCACGTCGTTTTTCAAGTGCCTGTGCATCAAAATTTTCAAGATTAAGTCTAAATACATGATGCACAATTTCCCAACGGATTTGTTGCATCATTTCTTTAAACATTCCAAATGCTTCTTTTTTGTATTCAATCAAAGGATTTTTTTGTCCCCAACTGCGCAAATTAATACCTTCTTTTAAATGATCAAGGTTAAGCATATGCTGCTTCCAAGCATGATCAATCGTTTCTAGCATTAACCACTTTTCTGCTTGAGCCATTTGCTCTTGATTATATGTTGTTCTTAACAAGGTATACTGTTCTAAGATACAATTAACAGCATCTTTTTCAAATTCGTTTACATTGGTCAGATTAAATTGCTGACTTTTAAAAAATGCTTTATCGATATGAGTCATTTTTACCAATGCATCTAAAACTGCTTCTACAATTTCTGGAGTTACCGTTAATTCATAGGTATGCGCTGCAAAAATATCTTGAACTCCTGCAATAATCATGTCCCGAACTAGCTCAAAAATTTGCTCTGAACCTTCAAGAACATTCCGACGATATTGATAGATCACTTTACGATGTTGATTCATTACATCGTCATATTCAAGTAAATGTTTACGAATTTCAAAATTATGTTTTTCAACTTTCTCTTGAGAATGTTCAATAGTTTTAGAAACAAAAGGAGATTCAATAGTCTCATCTTCTGTCATGCCCCAACTTTGCATTCTTTCTTTAAGTTGATCACCCGCAAATATACGAATTAATTGATCTTCTAAAGAAATATAAAAACGGGATTCACCAACATCACCTTGCCTTCCAGCACGTCCTCGCAATTGGTTATCAATCCGTCGACTTTCATGTCGCTCTGTTCCTAAAATATATAAACCACCAGCTGCTAATGAATCTGCCGCTAATTTAATATCGGTACCACGACCAGCCATGTTAGTTGCAATAGTAATATGACCTGGCTGACCTGCTTTTTCAACAATTTCAGCTTCCCGCTCATGTTGCTTTGCGTTAAGCACTTCATGCATAATCCCTTCTTGTCGTAAAACAAGACTCAATCGCTCAGAAGTTTCAATAGCAATTGTACCAATTAACACTGGCTGTTTTTTTGCATACCGTTCTTTAATGTCTTTGACAATTGCTGTAAATTTTGCTTTTTCTGTTAAAAAAATAATATCAGGTTTATCTTGTCTGACCATCGCCTTATTAGTTGGAATTGCTACAACATCTAATTTATAAATATTGTGAAATTCTTCTGCCTCTGTCTGAGCAGTACCGGTCATACCAGCAAGTTTGCTATATAATCTAAAGAAGTTTTGCAAAGTAATAGAAGCAAGTGTTTGACTTTCTCGTTCAACTTGCACGCCTTCTTTTGCTTCAAGTGATTGATGAAGCCCATCGCTATATCGTCTTCCTGGCAAAATACGACCAGTGAACTCATCAACAATTAATACTTGGTTATCTTTAACTACATAATCAACATCCCTTTTAAAAAGAGCATGTGCTTTAAGTGCTTGAGTAACGTGGTGCAAAATATTAATATTTTCAAGGGCGTACATATTTTCAATGTTAAAAAATCCTTCTACTTTATCATTTCCTGATTCAGTCAATAAAACAGAGCGCTGCTTTTCATCAACTTCATAATCTTGATCTTTTTGTAAGTTTTTGATTGCATCGCGTGCTTTTACATACAAATTACTACCTTCATCTGAGCCACCAGAAATGATTAATGGTGTTCGAGCTTCGTCAATTAAAATAGAATCGACTTCGTCAACAATGGCAAAGTTTAAATCACGTTGCACATAATCTTCAAGACGGAACTTCATATTATCACGCAGATAGTCAAATCCCAATTCATTATTAGTAGCGTACACAATGTCTGCTTGGTACACTTTTTTACGTTCTGCATCATGCATTGAGTTTTGCAAACAAGCAACAGTCAGCCCTAAAAATTCAAAGATAGGAGCCATCCATTGCGCATCACGACGAGCCAAGTAATCATTAACAGTGACAAGAAATGCAGTTTTACCTTCTAAAGCATTTAAATACAGGGCCAATGTTGCGGTCAAGGTTTTACCTTCACCTGTTTTCATTTCAGCAATTTTACCTTGGTGCATCACAATACCACCAATTAACTGTACATCGTAATGACGTTGCCCTAATTTTCGAAATGAAGCTTCTCGAACTGTTGCAAAAGCTTCTGGCAAAATATCATCAAGAGTTTTACCTTCACTTAACTGCTTACGAAATTTATTTGTTTGCTGGGAAAGATCAGCATCAGAAAGAGCTTTTATTGAAGGCTCAAAACTATTAATTGCTTGAATAAGTGGTTGAATTTTTTTGAGTTCACGGTCATTACTGGTACCTAATATTTTTGCTATTAAAGAGGTAATCATCTATTTTATTCCCTTATTCTAAGTAAGTAATAACAAAAATGTTTTACTTTATTTCATTCGTTAAAAGAATAGTTTACTCCACACTTACTACTATTTCAACGAAACAGATGTAATATTTCTCAATTGAGTGCCGTTCTGGCCCCGATAAGAGCAATAACCAGGAGTACAGATTGTACAGCGCTGTGCTTGGAAATTTAATGCCTCTGGGGGTATTCCCATTTTCTCAAGAGCTAACTGATTATAATAAGAAACATCAAAATAAATTTTGTTGTTCTGATAAATCAGCGCCTTTTGGACAAGCGGATCATTATGCAATTGATCAACAAATGGTTGTTGAACTCCATAGCAACAGGCTAAGGCAGCTGGACCAAAAAAAGCTTTTATATTTGAAAGGTCAGATCCAAAATCATCGACCATTACATTGACTGTCTTTTGAACTATTTTTGCAACAGTCCCTTTCCAGCCTGCATGAGCAATTGCAATTACTTCTTTTTTTCTATCAATAAAAACAATCGGTAAACAATCTGCGGTCAAAACAATAAGCGCTACCTGTTTGCAATCTGTTACTAAAAAATCTGCCTCTTGGCTGCGCAACAGTAATTGTGAAAGATCAGTTGATGGTTTTATACAGTACCCATTTGTGCCATGCACTTGATGCATCATTACACCTGCATGTAATGAAAACTTTTGCTGCAATTTTTTAAATGGCTCTTTAAATAAAACAGTTTCAGCTGTTAACTTACTTAACTGTCCAGGGTCTATAGCGCTTGTTCTGTCACCCCAAAAAATAGTTTCCATATTTTACTCTCACAAACCTTCTTGCTACGATAGAGTATATATCTATATTCAACAAGGAGTTATTCTACTATGACATATTATTACTTGTTAGTTTTTTGTTTTTTATCAGCAGACATTGCTATTTACTCCAATAATACAGATAAGCCTTCTTTAGCAAAACCTTTTTTATGTGGTGCAGCAACTGCAACAGCTTTACTGGTCATAGCAATCAAATCTAAAAGACCGTTACCCAAGCTTTCTACGTTATTTCAATTTAATAGGAATAAAGAAGTTTTGGAAACCCTTCAAAATGAAATGAAGACCATAAAACAACAACTTATTGCTATAGAAACTACGCAACAAAAACAAGGCGATACCTTAGCTAAGTTGGTTGAAAAAACTGAAAATCTTGAAATAAAAGTAACCGATATTAAAAAAGATACCCACTTTACTGCCCAAGTACTGCAAGCTGCACTTGAAAATAATAAAGGGATGATGGACAGGTTACTTATCTGGTTTAAAGGAAACAAGCTTATTGGGCAAAGAACTGAACAGAAAAAAATAGGATAAAAAAGGGACGATTAAATTCGTCCCTTTTTTATTACTTGTGCTGCTCTTCTTTATTGAGGTCCGCGTCCTTGTTGATTGAATCTGTGTTTATTCTTTTTATGCTTTTTATAAAAATTTCCTTGAAATTGATTATTGTGCTGTTGGTGTTGTTGAACCTGTTGAGACTGAGACTGCTGAACTGTTTGGTGCTGAGGCTGCATTTGAGGTTGTGTTTGTTGAGGAACCTGTTGTTTACGCATAAAAGTAGGAACATCTAAATCTTTTAAATGAATAATATTTGAACCAAGTTCAGTAGCTTGATGTCGCTCAAAATGAATCACCTCTGACTCCGATTCATCTTTTTCAAATGCCACTTGTTCAGGTTGCACAGCAGATGTTGCTTGAACAGATGCTTGGCTATGATAAACTGGCTGAGCAACTGGAATTTGAGTTGCTGCTTGCTGATTTTCAATTACTTCCTGTACTTTTTCTACTTGCGGCGCAAGAGCTTCAATAAAAACTTTTTGTGGGGCAGCTTGCACAATCACTTCTTTTTCTGGTAATGGCATTCCAACCACAGGAATTTCTTTTGCAAGGGTTGTACCTTGTATTTTAAGTTCAGCTGGTTTGCCAGTAAATCCTGTAGCAATAACGGTTACCGCTACTTCATCACCTAATGAGTCATCTATGACTGATCCTAAAATAATATTTGCATCAGCATCAACTTGATCATAAATGACTGAGGCTGCTGCACTAATTTCATGAAGGCCAAGTCCTGCATTACCGCTAATATTTAACAGTACGCCACGAGCTCCAGCGATTGACATGTTTTCAAGCAACGGCGATGAAATTGCTGCAAGTGCCGCTTTACGTGCTCTGTCTGGACCAGAAGCTCTACCGGTACCCATAACAGCAAGGCCTTTATCTTTCATAATTTCTCTGACATCAGCAAAATCAACGTTAATATGCCCTGCTCGTGTAATAATATCAGAAACACCTTTAACTGATTGATTTAATACTTCGTTGATCATCTCAAAACCTTGAATCATAGAAACTTTATCATCAACCACTTCAAGTAATTTTTGATTAGGAACAACTAACAAAGTATCAGCATATTTTTTAACTTCTTCAATAGCTTTATCGGCTGAAGCTGCTCTTTTTCTACCTTCAAAATCAAAAGGTCGAGTGACAACTGCGATAGTCAAAATATTTTTTTCTTTTAATGCTTTTGCAATAACAGGCAGTGCTCCTGATCCTGTTCCCCCTCCTCCACCTGCTGTTAAAAAAACAATGTCAGCATCTTGTAATGCTGTTATAACTTTATCAAGGTCTTCTTCAGCCGCTCGTTTTCCAATGTCTGGATTAGCTCCGGCACCAAGTCCTTTAGTTGATTTTTGCCCTATTTGAATTACGTGATCTGCTTTTGAAAGTTGTAATGCTTGTGAGTCAGTATTAATTGCATAAAACTCAACTCCTTTGTAATCGGATTGAACCATACAGTTAATCGTATTACCTCCGGCACCACCAACTCCCACAACTTTAATTGAAGCCACAGGAATATGCTTTCCTTGTAATTCTTCTTCTCGTGCCAGCTCAATCATTGTAATGCTCCTTTATTAAGACTTTAAAAAAAGTCTGATACCCATGATTTCATCCGTGTTAAAAGGCCTGACATGCCTCTTTTTTCTTGATCGTCAAAATTAAATGAATGTTGTTGGTGTGTTGCATGTAATAAAAGACCATATCCTGTTGCATAAATAGGACTTTGTAGCATACTTGAAACATCATGAATATGTGCAGGTCTTCCAATTCTTACTGGAACTTGAAAAATATCTTGGGCAACTTCTTGCAATCCATCAAGAAGCGCTCCACCACCAGTTATAACTAATCCAGAAACTAATAAATGCTCTAAATTGCGATGCAGAATTTCTTCATGAACCAAAGAAAGCAGCTCTTGTGCTCTTGGTTCAAGAATTGAAACTAATTGGCTTTGATGTACCATTCTGGTTTTACCCCCTTGGACCATCTCAACTTCTATTTCCTTATCTTGTTGTAGCAAACTAGCGCAAGCTAGTCCATACTCTCGTTTTATTCGCTCGGCATCACTGACTGTAGTGCGTAATCCGATGGCCAAATCATTAGTAAAATGATTACCTGCAATTGGGACAACCATAGTGTGTCTAATACTTCCTTTTTGATAAATTGCTAAATCGGCTGTACCACCTCCAATATCAAGCATTGCAACCCCGAGTTCACGCTCATCATCATTCAAAACGGCTTGAGCTGAAGCCAGTTGTTCAAGAACCACGTCTTGGACTTTAACTTCTGCCATTTGGCAACATTTTATTAAATCTTGAACCGAAGCAAATGAGCCGGTGATAATATGCACTTGGACTTCAAGTCGAATTCCGTGCATTCCTAAAGGATCTGACAACCTATCTTGCCCATCTAAACTAAAATATTGTGGTAAGACATGTAATACCTTTTGACCTTCTGCCAAAGGAATCGCTTTTGCAGCTGCAATAACCGCATTAATATCTTCTTGTCTAACTTGGCCATGTTCAAGTGGAACTGCTCCATAAGCATTACGTGATTGAATATGTGCGCCAGAAATACCAATAGTTGCCGATTCAACTATAACGTCAGCCATCATCTGGGCTTCATTAACTGCTTTTTTAATAGATCTTGCTGCTTTTGCAATATCTACAACTACACCTTTGCGTAAACCTTCAGAGGGAACCTTGCCGATTCCTAGAATTTCTACTTGCCCTTCTTCAAGTTTGTGGCCAATCAATACACAAATTTTAGTAGTCCCGACATCGATAGCTGTCAAAATTTTATTAGTAAATATTTTTTTCATACCCGCTCCCCCTTTTGATTTGAAATAATTATTTGATTTTTAAATCTAACATCAAACCACCAAACCTGTTTTTTAGCTGGTAGTGTCTTTACTTTTTGTTCAAGTTCCTGGCAATGCTTTATTAAATCTTGAGAAAAAACCGTTTGGTCAGATGCCAAAATAACATACTGTTTTTGCTTATCTTGTAATTGAATATGAGTATTATCATACCACAATAAGTTATAATCTTTACAAAGCTGCTGAGCGTAACGACTCATAAATCGACGAAATGACCCTTCAGTAGCAATTTTTTCTTCTTGAATAATCACCGTTGGAAGATCTGACAAACACTCTTGCGTAAATAAACTACATGCTGTAATAGCACCTGCTTTGGTAAGCAATTTTGCATTATTAATGATTACAACTGGATCTTGAGCTGTCATTGAAATACTGATGCTCTTGTCAGGAAACGTAAAAATTTTAACACTATCTACAGCAGGAAACTGATCTTTTATAATTTTGGCTAAAAGACTAGAGGGTACAGAAATTTTTTGTTGTTCTTCTAAGAAATTATCGATCATTGCACGAAAAAGAACAGAAAATCGCGAATCAAAATGAACTGAAATTTTATGACTAATAAGTGGATTTGTCGTTTTTTTTAATGGTAGAAAAAAGTATCCTATAGTACTTACTACACAAAAAATGAACAGTATTTTGAACTTCATACTACCCCTTAAAAAGTTTCCCCTCTTATTAAGTTTTACTTTTTTTAAGGCAAAAGAGTCAATGGTTCAGGATTTTAAGATTTTTGATAGGCAATCATAAAAAGAATAATTCCAGCTGCAACTGAAGCATTATAAGAAACATCTTTAACTGATTGGGGCAATGTAATAACGGTGCCTAATTTTAAAGCTTCAGGACTAACCCCTTTACCTTCACTACCAATAATAACACACAATGGCTTTTGATAATGTAACGCAGTTGCGTCTTGTTTTGCGCCAACTGCTGTTACATAGACCGCATAACCGGATTCTTTTAAAAGCTGTAAGGCGTGAGCCACAGAAGAAGCCTGAAAAATTGGCATTCTTTCAGCAAGACCCGCTGATGCTTTTAAAGCAGCACCACTTAATGGAGCAGCCTGACGTGTACAAATAATAATTCCGTTAACTCCAGTACAATATGCGGTCCTTATAATTGCACCAAAATTGCGAACATCTTGTACCCCATCAAGTAATACTAAAAATGGTTCTTTTGATGGATTAAAAAAAGATTTACGAAATGCAAACGGAGCTACCAGAGCGACGACTCCTTGATGATCAGTAGTCCCAGCTTTGTGACTCAATTGCTCTCTGCTTAGATGATGAATAGTTATCGGATACTTTGGTAAAAAAACTGCTATTTCTTTCCATACTTTTGGTTCTGGCTTTAGAGTATAAAGTTCTAAAACTTTACGCTGTTTTGCTTTAAGCAGTTCTCGTAATGGATGCACTCCATAAACAATTTCCCCAACATGTGCAACTGGTTTTCGCTTAATCATATAATCCTTTAAATCGTTATTTTAAGAAAGTATAACATATTTTTTGGACCATTGCGCACTTTTTGCTATACTGCACTCTACTTTTTACAAAAGTCACCACAAAAGAGGATAAAAGTGTTTTTACTTGAAGGAAATATGGGGGCCGGCAAATCAACGTTGATCAAACTTATTGCTGATTATGCACCTGAATTGACAACAGCTCTTGAACCAGTGACTTCTTGGCATAGCAACAATCAAAGCGAATCACTATTAACCCACTTTTATCAAGATCAAGCTCGCTGGGCTTATACTATGGAAAAAGCAACCTTGCTCACTCGAGTAAAAGAATATGTAAAAGAACAAGAAGATACACTTACTCCTAAAATTATGGAACGGTCTTTGTACTCTGGCTATTATTGTTTTGCAAAAAATGGTTATTTACAAGGAACTTTATCAGACATTGAATGGAATATTTACAACAATTGGTTCAATTTTCTTGTCACATTAAAATGCAAAAAACCATCAGGTTTTATTTATCTATACACAACCCCAGAAATTTGCTACGCAAGAATGCACAAAAGAAAAAGAGCTGGTGAAAATATTGTCCCTCTTGAATACCTTATCCAGATTCATCAAGCTCATGAAAATTTTTTAAGGCATAAAGATGTTATGACTGAACTTAAAACAGTGCCTGTCTTAGAACTTGATGGAACACAAGATTTTTCTAATAGTCCTGAACGTATTGCCGACTTTATTCAAAAAATAAGAAGTTTTATTCAAGCTCACCAGGCTCATACCCCTTTTGAGTTAAATTCACCAAAAAAATCAAGCCTTTTACAAGCCTAAATAAGCTCAAATCAACGATTGCAGGCTTAAGCTTAAACAAGACCCCTTTTGACAGTCCAACAGCTATGAATTATTCTTAATTGTAATAAATAAGAGGTTTTATTAAATGGAATGTTTTGGAGGTTATTATGTCTTATGGAAAAATAATAGTTACGGTACTTATGTGCGCTGTTTTTCAAAACGCAATACAAGCTGCTCATATGACAAGAACTGGACTTACCTATGCAAGAACAAGAATTAATCCAAACAGTCTTTATCATCCAGGATTATTAAAACCACCAAAAAAAATCGGTAGATTACCAATTGGCAAAGACTCAACAGCCAGTCCTATTAAAACAGTGACAACGACAACACCTTTACATAAAAATTCAAAATTGGCATCCGAAGATGCGCTTCGTTTCTTAGCCAAACACAAAGAAAATCTCATGAATATGACAGCAATTGTTGCTTCATTAAATCTAGAGGGATTAGACCTGACAGACCTATTAACGCTTAAAGACGCTTTAAGAAGCGATCCTTTTACAATAGCATTTGCTACAAAATTAAAAATTATAATAGCAAAACAAAAACTACGAAATTTGAGATCTAAACCATAAAAATTAGGGGGACTACTATGTTTAAATTAAAAAGAATTGTACTTTTTGTCTTGGTAAGTTGTTTAACACAATCAACCTATACAATGCAACGCGCAAGAGAGCTTATTCAAAAAAAACGTATCGTAGCACAAGCTATGAAACCATTTGCAGAAAAAACAGTACGTAATTTAACTGCAACTTACTTAGTCACACAACAAATTGTAAGTACTCGAGCTGAAGGCATTGTGTTGCTTGACATTTTAAAAATGCAAGCACAAATAGCAGCTACAAAAATGAAAATCTTTCTATGGGGGAAAATTTAATGAAGAAATTATTATTTACAATAGCAATCTGTGCATTTTTTTTTGAAACACGCACTAGCTTAAAAGAAGTTACTCGTTTAGTAACTCCAGCAAGACAGGCTTTAGTCACTTGCCGATCAAAACCATCGAACGTATCTAAAATTTATAGAAATCCAGTTACTGATTTTGTTAAGGAAATGATCAGCCTAAAGGCTACACAAGAAGCATTTAAAGAAAGCGCAAGGAATCTTAGAGTAGCAATTGAAGAGGCTGCAAATGCCTATAGACAACAAAGATTTTTAGCAAACGCACGAATTGAAGAACTCAAAGGATTTAAAGCTGCAAATGATACTGTTCAAAAATGTGGCCGATGGGCTACAAATACTTGTGGTGCAATTATTGGATTTTTAACAGTAAAAAATTATTATCAACCGAATCATTAAAAGTTCATAAAAATAGTACTAGATAAAAAAGAGCCAAAATTTTTGGCTCTTTTTTTATCTTAATGAAAAAATTTATTTTTTACATAATTTTATAAATACGATGTTTGCCTACTTTAAGTGTCATGCCGGATTGCCATGTTATTAAAGCTTTAAAATCAGAAATTACTTTGCCATCAACAGCTATTGCACCTGACTCAATCAAACGTTTTACTTCAGAAGAAGAAGTAACTGCATTAATTATCTTGAGTAAATCAACAATCCACAGAGGATTGGTGCTATCAGAAGGCAATACCACTTCTTGTGCATGTGATAAATCTTTTTTCTGGAACAACGCCTCAAACTGTTGTTGTGCATTGCCTGCTTCTTGGGTTGACCAGAACAAAGCTACAATAGAATGTGCTATTTCTTTTTTGAGATTCATTGGATGCTCTTTTTGTTCAAAAACTGCTAATTGCCGTTGTCTTACAACTTCATCTGACCATGATAGCAATACTTTTGCATAGCGCCACATCAATTCATCAGAAATTGACATTAATTTACCAAAGGCTTGGTCAGCTTTTTCGGTAAGTCCAATATAGTTGCCCAACGATTTTGACATTTTCTGGACACCATCAAGGCCTTCTATTAATGGGGTAGTAAGAATTACTTGCGGTTCTTGACCATACTGTTCTTGCAGTAATCTGCCCATTAATAAATTAAAGGTTTGATCTGTTCCACCCAACTCAATATCAGCTCTTAATTCAACCGAATCATACCCTTGCATTAATGGATACAACAGTTCATGAAAACTAATCGGTTGATTATGTTCTAATCGATTTGCAAAATCTTCCCGTTCAATCAAACGAGCAACAGTAACCTTTGAACAAAGCTTTACAAAATCTGGAGCATTAAGCCTATCAAGCCACTCAGAATTATAACGAATCTCTACTTTTTCTGGATTAAGAATTCGCCCTACCTGTTCAAAATATGTTTGAGTGTTTTTTGCAATAGCTTCTTTTGAAAGCGGTGGACGAGTTTTTGATTTACCGCTTGGATCACCAATTGCTGCAGTAAAATCTCCGATTAGAAAAATAATCCTGTGTCCCAAATCTTGAAACTGTTTGAGTTTTTTAAGAACTACTGCATGGCCAAGATGCAAGTCTGGCGATGTTGGATCCATTCCTAATTTAATCACAAGTTTTTTCCCAGAGGCTAATTTTTTTGCTAACTCATTTTCTGGTAGTGCCGCAACAACACCCTGCATAAGCATATTTAAATCTTTATTCATTTTTTCCTAACCTATAATGCCCATACAGTACGCCAAAATATACGCAACTAATGTTACAAAATTAATAATTGAATCTTGTACTACATAAATTAAAATATACAACAATAACAAAGGTCCAAACAACATAATCATATCCGCATATTCATTATCTTGTAATGCATTTTCAAAAAAATAAAAGTAAATAAAATGGAAACAATTAATAATTAATCCAAATGCTGACATCAAGCTTGCCATCAAAAAAAAGGTCATTAAAAACCAGGTAATAATCATGCCCAAGGTAGAAATATTGGGACTAACAAGCCCTACATTATGTAATGTCATTGCGCGATTTAATAAGAGCAATGCTTGTGGCCCATGCAAGGCAATAAGTCCAAAAAATGCCGTAATAGCTATCCCAATTGCTGCAAAACTATCTGAAAAATAAGCCACTGCAAGTTTAAGCCCGCGATAATGCCCTTGTATATTTAAAGGATTAATAGGAATGTAACGTCCCAATCCAAATGGCATATACAGATGGATCACTTGCAACCAAACAATTAAAACAATCCAAATTTTACTAACATGAGCAAATGGATTTAATGTCAAAAATCCAAAAGAATCAGGGGTTTCATCGCCCATCTTGCCAGCCACTAATGCTCTTGTGTAGCCTATCAAAGAAGAACAAATAAAATAGGTAAATAAAACAGAAACCATACTAATTAAAAGCTCAACACCTTTTATTGTCATAGAATGCACCTCTTATTTAAGCTCTACCTTTTTAAAAAGTGTAGTTTTATTTACAGAAAGGGTCAAATCAAGGGATCTCTTTGACCAAAAAACTCTTTAAAGGTACCCTAGAAGGTACAAAGTGCTTTTACAAAAAGGATATAAAAACGGTTATGGATACTCAATACGATCAAAAAAGGTTTGATGCGCAAGCTCAAGCTCAGTGGCAGAAAGAAAGAACTTTTAGCTTTAATCCTGAACATCAGGGCGTTTTATTCAGTATTGACACTCCTCCGCCCACCGTTTCTGGTTCTTTGCATATCGGCCATATGTTTTCTTACACCCAAACTGACATTATTGCACATTACAAACGGATGAGCGGGTTTAATGTCTTGTATCCATTTGGTTTTGATGACAATGGCCTTGCAACGGAACGATTTGTTGAAAAAAAGCATTCAGTCACCGGTTACTCCATGAAGCGCTCCGAATTTATAAAACTGTGTCTAGAGCAATCACAACAATCGGCACAAGAATTTACACACCTGTGGCAGCGAATGGGAATTTCTGCCGATTTTAGCAATACCTATTCGACCATTTCACCTTTAGCACAAAAAATTTCTCAAGCTTCTTTTTTAGCTTTGCAAAAAAAGGGGCACATTTACCGTAAAGAAGAGCCTGCTTTGTACTGTACAACCTGCTGCACTTCTGTTGCTCAAGCTGAACTTGACGATATAGAAATGCCGTCCCATTTTAATGATATTGTATTCAAATCCCAAGATGGTACTGATTTACTTATTGCAACAACTCGTCCTGAGCTATTGTATTCTTGCGTCGCCCTCTTTTTTCACCCGGATGATACACGTTACACGCATCTTAAAAACCAAACTGCAACCGTACCACTTGCAGGATTTCAAATACCTATTTTAACCGATACCTTAGTTGAACCAACCAAAGGGACAGGACTTGTCATGTGTTGTACCTTTGGGGACAAAAACGACATTGCCTGGTTTAAAAATTACAATTTACCCTATCGTCAATCAGTGGGTTTTGATGGTAAATGGACACAAGAAACGGGGCAACTTGCAGGACTACGTGTTGCAGCAGCTCGACAAAAAACAATTGAATTATTACAAACAGCTGGGGCACTGAAAAACCAACGCGCAATTACTCATCCGGTTAACGTGCACGAACGTTGCAAAAAACCAATTGAGTATGTTGTTTTAAAACAATGGTTCTTAAACATTTTAGAAAATAAACAAAACTTTTTAGACCAAGCTGACAAAATCAGTTGGTATCCTTCGTTCATGAAATCCCGTTATCGTGATTGGGTTGAACATTTACAATGGGACTGGTGTTTAAGCCGTCAACGTTTTTATGGAATCCCCTTTCCGGTGTGGCATTGCCTTGATTGTAAACAGATTATCCTTGCAACTGATGATATGCTGCCTATAGACCCACAAGAAACTGCTTATAACAAACCATGCCCGCATTGCTCAAGCACTAATATTAAAGGTGACACTGATGTCATGGATACCTGGAACACTTCTTCATTAACTCCGTACATTTGTTCACAATTGATGAATCCAACAGAAGGCAATCCTTTTAATTCAAAATTTTTAAAAGAATTTTTACCCATGTCAATGCGTCCTCAAGCGCACGACATTATTCGAACTTGGGCCTTTTATACGATTATTAAAGCATACTTGCACGATGAAACTTTACCTTGGAAAGAGATTGTTATTTCAGGACACGTATTAAGTTCTGACCGCGACAAAATTTCAAAATCACAAGGTAATAATCCACTTGAACCAGAAAAATTACTCGCTCAATACCCCGCTGATGCAATTCGCTATTGGACGGCTTCAGGCTCGCTTGGGCAAGATGTAGCGTTTTCAGAAAATCAATTAAAGATCGGTTTAAAATTACAAACAAAACTATGGAATGCATTTCGGTTTATTAAAGAACATATTAAGAATGCTCCATCAACAGAGCCTGAACAATTAGGTACTTTAAATGAATGGATTGTTCATCAAGCGCATCTTGCTTTTACAGATTACCAAGAATGTTTTGAACGACATGAGTTTGGGCATGCCCTGCAAGCAGTTGAACGGTTCTTTTGGCATGATTTTTGTGATAACTATTTAGAATTAATTAAAAATCAACTATTTAATGTTGACAATTACAATGAGCAAACGATTGCTGCAACGCAATGGACTTTGCACCATGTGGGACTTCGTATTTTGCAATATTTTGCACCATATATGCCACACATCACAGAAATTATGTATCAAAAAGTATTTGATAAAACGACATCAATTCATCTGACTCAATTTAAAGCTATGCAAATTTCGCATAGCTACCCTGAAAGTGTTAAAACAGTTAAACTGCTGATCAGTATTGTTGCAGCGATTCGTCGACTTAAAACAGAGCAACAACTTTCACTCAAAGTACCTTTAACTACTTTAACAGTTTATTCGGTTGATCAAGCGATTTTAAAAGCACTAGTTCCTTATGAACAGTTATTAAAGGGCATTACTAAAGCTGAACTTATTTTGTATGCTTCAGGCGATAGTAAAAAATCTCAATTACAGCAAACTCATGAATTATGGTCTGCTCATATCAATCTTGATCAACTTTACCAAGAGGTTCAATCATGATCACCATCAAAAACAGTCAACGAACCATTGAAGTTGACACGCAAAAACTCGAAAACAGCGCCCAAACAATTCTAAAAGAATTGGGATATGAGGGGTACGACCTTGGTATCTGGTTAACTACCAATAAAACGATTCATAGTTACAACAAAACGTATCGAAAAAAAGATAAACCAACCGATATTCTTTCGTTTCCGTATCATCAACTTGAACCGGGCGAAAAAATCAAACCACTTGATGAGGAAGATAAAAATGTGGGCGATTTAATTATTTCGCTTGAATTTGTGCAAGGCGTTTTGCCCCTGTATAATGTAACACTTCAAGAACGCCTTAATACATTACTGATTCATGGAATCTGCCATTTACTTGGCTATTCACATTATGATGAAGAAAATGATAAAATTATGAGTAAACTTGAAAAAAAGTTAGCTAAAAAGTTAGAAAACTAGTATTCATTCTTAAAAAAATAGAAGGTAAAAGTATGAAGTTATGGTTATTTATTTTGGGTCTTTTCTTAAGTGTGTTTGAATATAGTTTTGGGGCTGAAGCATTATCTACTTATAAGCAGAGCATAGGAAACCTTAGAATCTCGTCTAAGTTAGTCAACGCTTCTACGTACTTAAACGCTGCATATAAGCTGGGAGAATTAAGGAGAAATCCTCGTTTACTATTTCCTAGTATTGGCGAAGATTCTCTCTGCATATTAAATACACTTGTTAGTTTATCCTCAGCAGAAAACTTTTCTTATCTTCGTGGGCTATCTCATGATGATTTAGCGCTTGCCGCAATCTCTGCAGAAACATTAAGGCTTGAGGAGAAATTTCAAAATATTATTAATAGAGCACTCACTCAAAAACTTTGTGCCGATTCTTCAGATGCCGCTTCTGTTGAGAACATACTGGTACCCTATCCTATTTCAAAACTCTCTGTGATAGAAACAATTATTAAAGACATTCCTTATAAAAGAACCTATTCAGCGCCTACCATTACCGGTATTAGCCTTAATCCGGCAGGAACAAAATTACTCACTTTACATAAAGATGCCCCTGTAGCCTTATGGGATATAGAACACAGACAAAAAACTTTAACCAAACTTACTGATCTTTTAACAATTGCTAGTCGACAGAAGCTCCCCACAAAACAAGCATTCTTTAGTGCTGCTGGAAATTATATTTGTTTAGTGTCAGACGATGCTATTGTTATGAGTAATGCAAGCACACTTGAACCAGAATACGTTCATCATAAAGAAGTACCTGAAGATTCTTTTAAAACAGTTGTTTATGCTCCAGATGATTTACGATATACGTTACTTTCTACTGCATCACCAGCAGAAACTTTCGATATTGCAGGAAGAAAAATGGAGACTGCTACTCCAGACGGGGACAATGGTATTTTTGATTGTTTTACCTATCACCCAGAACACCATTATAATGCTCTTGTGGCAACATTCAACAAGCAGCAACCTGCTATAAAACTATGGAATCTTTTCACTGGAGCTGTTATTAAATATTTTCAGGTTCATGGCGACAATCCAACTATCCAACAACTCATTTTGCGCGATGAAACACTTTTGGCACAAGAACTGACCAAAGTTATTGAATGGAACATCCAATCTGAATCAAAAAAACCGCAAGGTACCATTACAGAAGAATGTTCTGGTGAAGAAACTATAAAATTCTTTGGCGCAACAAATGATCAATCTTATCCTATTAAACGATTAGCAGCAGAAACAACCAAACATTATACTTTAAATAAAGATTTTTCTTGCGGAGCAATCGCAGATGGTGAAAAGGTTATGATTCAATTTGAACCAAAACCCCCTAAAACCATTATGGCTGCATTAGCTCTACGTAAAGACTATAGAAATTAATTATTAAAAAAGGAGATCTATGAAGTCATCATTAATCTTTGCGGGAGTCTTATTAAGTTTATGTGGATATAGTTTTGGTGCTCATTATGATTCTATTAGATTTACTGGAAAAGAACTTGATAACCTTGTAAAACGTTCTGCTTATCTTAAAGCTGCTAAAGTTATAGGATTAAAACCTAATGGCGACCTTCATGTCCATTGCTTGAACGAAATACCACATAAGAATCTTCAATGGTTAAAAAAAATTGCTGATGCTGCACAAGAATCTGAAAAATCCCTTAAAGACTTCTGTACTACCATTGCCCCTCTTGACTTAGCTTCTCTGTTAGTCTCTGCCCGATTTTTAGAAATTAGTCCAGAAATACAAACAATTATGATGGAAACATTAATCAAATCTAATGTTCCTTTTGCCGAGCTAGGATTGACACCTAATTGTGATCTTGATTTACGTCGAGGCAATATAATACCGCCTCACCATTTTGAATGGTTAAAAGAAATTGATGCTGCTTCAAAAAAATCTATGGAAGCACTTAAAAAGGCTTGCGACTCGATTGGGTCTTTTGATTTAGGATCTCTTTTGCAGTCAGCCCGACTTTTAAGGATTGATCAATCAACACAAACGACAATGATACAAACGCTAACCAAATCACTCTGTCAAAATACTTTTAATGCTCCTTCTATAGATCAACAATTAAACATTGATCCAATCAGCAAAGTTGCTATTATAAAAGGAATAATAAAAGAAGGGTTTAAAGATGGAGTTTGTTCAACCAAATGGCCTATTGCAAGCGTATCTATAAGCCCTGATGCAAAATGGATAATAACAACCCATACAGGCCATGAACATGCGTATCTTTTTCGAACGACGCCAGAGTTATCTTGTGTAAACGAATTGCCTTTTTTTGGCTGGAAACCTCAGAAAATATTTTTTGATGAAAGTGGAGAAACAGTAACGATTGTAACAGAACATCTTATTGTAGCTTTTAAGACTGGCGATCTGACAAGTGCTGTGCTTACTAGAAAAAACGCTAATCAGTTTTTCACTTTTAGAAATCAAGATAATACTATTCACGATGCAAAACCTACTCCTGGTTATGAACAAGTCACAATACTTTATACAGATAAAAGCACAGAAACTTTTAAAAAAGATGGCTCTTCCTTGCAAACCAGTTTACCCGCTGGCAGTGATGGAATTTTTAATCTTTTTGCGCACCATCCTGATTATTCGAACAACTCTGTAGTAGCTACAACAGAGTTTCGCCGACCTGATACAACACAAGTATGGAATCACCTTACAGGGGAAACTCTTTATAGTGTAACAACAGAAAAACAAAAACCTATCGTTGCAATACTATTTGAACAGCTGCCTATTGCCGGCACGACTCTTGCTTTAAGAGAAGAAGAAACCGTAACTTTCTGGAATCATCAAGATCCTTCAAAGCCTTATAAAGCCTTGACTTTCAAAGATCGTATTAAGGCAATAAACGTATCAGAAAGGCGTCAATGTTCTTATACTCATCCAGATCCAGCGGCTTCAGCTTCTTTGAGTGACGGTGGTAACTTTATAGCTCTAGGAACTACTAATCCTGATAGAACTGGAACACTTCACTTTGCAATACATGATAACATTGACGTGCAATCAATTGTAGCAGCGTTGAATATGATTCGTTCAAATTAATAAAAAATGTAAAAAAGGGGATGGTCATGAAATTATCAATGGTAAGCTTTCTGTTGTTAGTTATTTTTTCTCAAACGATGTATTGCGCTGACAGGGGACATAATAACCAATTTCCAGAAGATGCTTTTCTTTTAAATTTACTTGATGCAGATAGTAAAATGAAAAGACGAGCTCATATTTCGCTCTGTAAAAAATATCTGCAAGGGCTTGCAGAAGGGCTAAAAAAAAATTTACAAGCACGAAATGTAAGAATTGCAAGATATGATACAAAGTAATCGTCACTTAATTTCTAGAAGTCTTTTTTCAAGCAAATCAGCATGTGGTACAGATTTTTTAAGCCATTCTAAATAAAGATCATCTTGTTCTGCTATAGATAACTGCCAATTAATGTTTGAATTTCTTAAGCGAGCTGTTACTAGCTGTAAACAGATGCCCACCGAAACTGACACATTTAAACTTTGAGTAAACCCAAACATTGGTATTTTAATTAACTGATCAGCTTGTTCTATTGCCGATTGACTTAAGCCATCTTGCTCTGTTCCAAACAAAAGAACTATTTTTTGGTCAAGACTAATATTTTCAAGCGTTGTGTTAGCGTTAGGAGAAGTTGCAACAATGGTATATCCACGCTGCTTTAATGAAGCGATGCAACCGTCAGTTGTTTTGTGCTCTTGCAAAGTAAGCCATTTTGCAGCTCCAGAAGCAATCGTATTTTTAACTTGGAACTTATTTTTGTCCGTAATGCAATGAATATCCTGGACTCCGAACGCCTCACAAGAACGAACAATCGCTGCTGCATTATGTGATTGATAAAGATCTTCTAGAGCAACAGAGACATGGCGAGTTCTTAATAAAAGAAACGTCTTTATCTTTTCAAGTCTTTCTGGAGTTACTAATCGCTCAAAATAAGTAATTAATGCTTTGTTATTCATAATAAAAAGAGTATACCACGTAATAGCTGAGTGTCTAAATTAGTTCTTAGACAATGCGAAATTAAATTTTACACTGCAGAAAAAATAAGTTATACCTTGTCTGTCTTCTTAACTAATAATAGCTTCAGGAGAGTGTTATGCTATATCTTAAAAAAATCTATTTCCTTCTTGCTTTCGGCCTTTTTCATTCTTTAAGTACTACAAACAAACAGTTGACATGCCCACCCGGAACAATTCTTGATTGGTGCTGCAAACCAGGAGAAACAACTCTGGAGCTCGGATGTGTTTTTGACAAAGCTTTTAAAAATCCAAAAACACCTTTAAATGTACAAATAGACATTCAAAACTCTGCCCATTCTGGTTCCCATTCTGGTTCCCATTCTGGTAACGAAAACCAAAATACCTGCCCCTCAAATTTTTCAAGCGCTATTAACTGGCCACAACAACAAGTTCAGGCATTCTTTTCGCGCTCTTGGCAAGAAATGTTCCTCTCAAAAGAAACATTAATCATGACCGTTACCCTTTCTTTTTCTACTTATTGTTATCTTTGTTACCAACTAAAAAAAGCAGTCTGGTTAATCCGTGACAAAGGGGCCTGGTGTAATTGGAAAGCAGAAGTAACCTTTGAAACTTTTAAAAATGGTGACAAAAAAGAGTTAGCCCAAGAACTATTAGAATCTATTCAAACGCGATATTTAAATAGTTCAAACCCCACAGATCATGTCGGACCACTTAATAGTTTTTTAGAAGATTATCGCAGAGAATTGTATATTTTTAGATCATATTTTTTTATAGCTACATGGATTAAACGATTACACCTTACTAAGATTTTCCCTATTAACAAGCAAGACATTGAGCTCTTAAAAGAAAAAATCGAACGGCTGTGTTATATCAAAGCTATTTTTTTTGAATGGACAAATGAGTATAAAACAAAACGATGTACTACTATTTTAAAAGAGCCTCTTGGATAAGAAGCTCTTTTTTATCACTGATTAATTAGCACCACCTGTTATGCCAAGCCGCGAGATAAAATATTTAATATCGTCATCTGCAAATCGTAACCCAACACCAAAGAAGGTGTTAATGTTATGACGACTGATAAAGTCATCAGCACCAAAATTAACATAGAAGTTACGTAACAAGAATACGCGGTTAATCCACTTAAAGTGAGGGCGTTGATCATCAATCCGATCTCTTCCTCGCATATCAAATGCCTCAAAAGACGAAACCCAGCGTAGTTTATCTGTGCCAAATGGAATGTCGTAATCAACCCCAACTCCAAATGATCCATCAAATAAACCGAATCTAAATGCTACATCGGTAAATGATTTACCAAACTGGAACCCAAACCGTTTAGTGTCGCGAGTTCTTACTACTTCTTCAATACGAGGAGCAAATTCAAGCTCTCTAAATTCATTTCCTGCAGCTAATGTTTGAAGTTTTTGAGTAACATTAATCTTATTACCATCAGCATCGTACCAGGTTCTATCGTTAACTGTTCTTGCAATTGAACCTTTGTTTGAACCCATCAATTGTAATAAATAAAAATGGTCTTGATTTGGGTGAATGCGAATATCAAAATACCCTTTTGAATCCTTAAATTCAAAATTTTCAGCAGGGCTATACATACTTTCAAAGTGAGAATCAAAAACTATACCTAAACTTTCTACCTTAGAAAAATAGTTTTTAAGTCCTTGTACCGCAACTTTAAGATCATTATAGGTTTGATCTTCGTTGACTAATTTACCAATCAAACCTTTTCCATCATCTATTTTACCTACTACAGAACCAAAACTTCTAAAACCATCCCGTGTTTGTAATGCAGCTTCTTCAATAGCATCGGCAGTACTTTCAAGTTTGTCTGCAATACCACCAAAATCACGATCAAATACATTTGCTATGCGCTCAACATTTTTATCAAAAGAAGGCAATGTCTCGTCGGTTAATTTGGTAGCCAAGCGATGAAAATCATCTTTAAGTAATGGCATTGTTTCGCGCATTTGGTGAGCAAAATCACGAACGTCTTTAATAATTCCACCAACATCATCTTCATGGGTGGTAATAATACGATCAATAACCGTAGAGAACGAAGCGATCCGTGCAGCTGCAGTATGAAAATCTATCATAATATCTTGAATGCGCTGCTTACCATCTGGAGCAACTAATGAATCTTTAATCGATCCAGTAATGACTTCTACATGGTTTGCAATAACTTTAAATTGTTGCAACAAATCATCAATTGAAACTGGTGATGTCCCAGGTTTGCCCAACGGAGCTCCATATTGTAATGGCGGAGCAAAAGGGTCGCCCGGAGTTATTTCAAGATATTTAACCCCTAATAAACCATCTTGACGAACAATAGCATAAGCATCTGCTCTTAATTGATATTTTTTAAGAACCATCACTTCAGCTTTAGCTTGGTAATGAGCTGAATCGTCTGCAAAACTGAGATCGATATCTTCAACCCATCCAACTTTTACACCAGCAATTTTAACATCAGCTTTTTTTGCTAAACCAGAAACATCAGTAAAATAAACAAATTGTTTTCTATAATTTGCTGTGTCTAAACGAAAGACGCCAATATGAAATGTCATATAAAAAAAGATGGCCAGCGCCCCAATCACAAATATTCCGACACTGGTTTCTGTATTTATTCGCACACTATTCCTTCACTCAAAGCCAGTATATTTTTTTTACTTCAAATATCTCTTTTTGCTCATGCCATCTTCGAGCAATTATTGCAACAAGCTTTTGTTCAACTTGAGCTACCTTTGCATAACATACCACAGAAAAGACTCGTGGCTCAAATTTTAAGCTAAACAAAGGAGTCAACTCTTTTGGTAAATCATTATAACTTACCCCATAAATTGGTTTTAAAAACGTATCCCAATCTTTTTGCCAATTTGCACTCGTAAGAGAAAACTTTTCAATAATTTTATTAATTAGTTCTTGATCTATTGATTTTAAAAGCGATTGAGCATTCAATCTATAAACTATTTGCAACGCAGGACAAAACAATAAAGGATTAATTGTTGGTTGATCTTGCCATAACGTAAAAAGATCTGCTAAACAAATTTCTTGTCGTTGCCCTTCTTCTTGTGGAATATAAAATAATTGATTATGCAATAATTTTACTTCTTTTGCTGTAACCAATTGCGTAATTTCATAGGGAATAAATTTTTGTTCTTTGATAAAACTGGTAACGGATTCAAAAAAATTAGGTCCGCCTGAAACTTGCACAATCGATTCAAATAAATCCTTAAAAAAAGCAGATCCATCAAAATTATTTGATTTATTATTTTTAAAGGTCTTTTGATCGTAATCAATTAAAGCATTAAGTGGAATTTTACCGTCTTCACAAGTAATACAGATCGAAAGCTCCGCTTCAAAATCATCTTGGGCTTGTGTAAAGGTAAAATTTTGCCATCTATTTTTCACGGTTAATAAAACTTTTAGTAACTGCTTTTCTCTTTTTTCAGAACTATAGTCTTGCTCTTTAGACTCTTTTTCTTCTGGTGTAATTTTTTGATCTTGTAATGCAAGTTGATTGAGAGCAATTGCGATACCAGATTGTGCCAACTGTTTTGCTTGCTCTCTTTGCATAACAAGAGGAACAAAACTATTATATAGCACTGCTTTATAATAAATTTGAGTCACCAAAATAACAGCCATAGTTAACATAAAAAAAACACTCAAAAGAATAAACCCTGATCGTTGCTGCTTCATGGTTTTACTCCTTGCAATACCGGTCCGCCAGCTCCTTGACCTTCGGTATCTTTAATATTCCATTGGCTCAACTTATTTTGTAAATTTTCACTTAACGTATTTTTTCCCATAACTTTTTTTAACGGGTCATTGTCAGCTTGATCTTGCGGCCCAAATAAAGATTGTCTATTTTCAAGAACAACTGGCTCAAAACCATAACAAGGAGCAAACATAAAACGATAAGTTGACTCTGTTTTATTCTGATTATATAAAACCAATTGCATACTTATAAACTGAGGCAAAGCTGGAAGCTTTTGCTCTTGCTGTTCTAGTTGTTGCTGGCCCCACATATCAAACTTTCTAAACTCTTTTTTTATAAGCTCAGTTGATTTTTTTTGAGTTTTTTGTTCCTGTTTTTCTTCAACAGCTTCTGGTGCAGCTAAAAATTCAACTGTTAAAGATTTAATACCGGCAATAACTATAAAACCTTTTGCAAATTCATACTCTTTCTGCATAATGTCTGGAATTTCTTTACGTATTAAAACAAATGCTCCGGATAAGTTTTCATCTGGCTCAATGGTATAGAAAATTCTTGCAGAACGGGCTTTTGCCATATTATATACCACTAAAGGATTTGAGGTTATAAAAGTTAGCAATTGAAGTTGCCCATTACTATTTTGGCTATAAAATGCTTTTTCAGGCATTACTGTTTTTCTCTCTTCTTTTTTTTCTGATTTTTCTGGTTTTTGATCAGTTGTTGCTACTTGTTGCTCTTCTTGTTCAAGCGGCACCAATTGAGGAACAAATGCACCAGAAAATTCCTTTTCTAAAAGATTTTTAAAAACAATCACACGCAAATCAAGGGTGCTTATCTGGTCAACTCTTGCCATAGTATTGGTTAGTTGATACAACGATTGCATCAAAAGCCCTCCCAATAAGGTTGCAATTGCTAAAGCAATCATAATTTCTAAAGGAGTAAAGCCTTTTTTCATGATTCTTTTTTCGTTTGAGATTGAGGTCTGTAGAGTAATTGATTAATTACCAATTCTTTTTGGACATTCGCTTGCCATCTACCAGTAACTGTCTGCATTAATAAATCTTTAAACCGAGCGAGTTGGCCTGTCACTGGTCTTATTTTATACTCAATATTGATTGCGGGCGATTCATGGTTTAATTTACGCTCTGTTTGATCTTGCTCAAGTGGCTGAGTATGGGTAGTTAAAAGAGCAACTTCTAAAGGGAGAAAATGTTCAATCTTTTCTTTGTTAATCATAACACGGTTAAAAAGATTATAGTTTAATAATAAGAGTGGCGTTAACATAATTGCCATAATAGCAACTGCGATTACCGCCTCCATTAGCAAAAAACCTTCAGATAGTGTTTGGATTTTTAAATTCTTCATACATTTGAAATTGCACTCTAAAAGGATTAAGGACTAAACTGATCTGATTTTCTGACGAATTGAATGTGTCACGGGTATCAACAAAATTAATAATAACTTCTTGCGCCATACCCTCTGGAACTATAAAAAACCAGATATCTTCCATAGCATTTTCCGGATTATGTTTTGAAATTTCTTCAACTCCTTCAACATAAAATTGCTTGATTTCAAAATATTCTGGCCATTTATATTTTTTTGCAAAATAACTTAAAGGTACAGTTACAAAAACCGGTTTGCCATCTTTATCAGCAGCTATTACTTGCTCTTCTAAAGTAACTGTACGCTCTTTAAGATTACATAAAATTTTATGAACATGGCCTGTTTGCAATGCACGAAAAAATGCTTGCTGCACAAGAGCATTTAAACTTTCATAAAATTCTCTGCGCTCTGCAAGTGGTACCCGCTTTGAATAATTAGGTACCACTACTAAACCTACTAGTGCTATAATTGCAATCACAATGACCAGCTGTAAAAAGCTGAATCCTGAATGCAAGCTATGCATAAATTCGCTCTTCTTGTGGACCTTCTTGCCCATTTGGTCCATAAGAATATAATTCATATGGTTTTCCAGAACCTGATTCGCCACGGCTATAAACTAAATCATTATTCCAGCCATCAACTGGTGAGTATTCATCACTTTTTGCCTCAAGATAAGGACCTTGCCATTTACGGGCCATATTGTCATCTAATGGTTTGCGCATCAAATCACTCAATGTTTCTGGATACGAACCAACATCACCGTAATAAGCAACAATTGCTTGCTTAACATTACGCAAATTTGCTTCAGTTGTTTTTATTTTAGCACTACCTAAGTAGCTTACCATTCGAGGGCCAACTGCTAATGCAAAAACCGCCATAATTGCCAAAACAATCATAACCTCAACAAGGCTCAACCCTTTTTTTAACGAACCTGCATAGAACATAGCTGTTCCTTTCTGTTATTGTTTTAAAAATCACCCATACTTACCATTGGTAATGCAACTGCAATAACAATAGTACCGACAACTAGTGCCATAATTAGAAGCATAGCTGGTTGCAGCAAAGCAGACAAGCCATCAGCTTTTTCTGAAAGGTCTTTTTCATAATTTTTTGAAACTTCAAGCAGCATAGAGTCAAGATTACCACTCTCTTCGCCTGTTTC
>Ga0169931_10003194_pt1 | contig 26197 bp, 23 predicted proteins | sample Kivu_15m_20L_FD_129675 | JGI IMG/M metagenome (GOLD analysis project Ga0169931, IMG submission 129675) | Freshwater microbial communities from Lake Kivu, Western Province, Rwanda to study Microbial Dark Matter (Phase II) - Kivu_15m_20L... | ecosystem: Environmental > Aquatic > Freshwater > Lake...
GCTACGCTTCCGCGATCCGCTTCACCGAAGACGGCTTGGTGAAGTGACCGCGCAGCGGGGCGCGTCTTGTCTTGGCCCTCTCCCCTTGCGGGAGAGGGTGCCCGCGCTTCGCGGGCGGGTGAGGGGTGAGCTGTGCGTGCCGTTCAGCTTCGCGCGAATGGTGTAGGTTGTTCGCCCCTCACCCGGCCTCGCAAAGCCTCGGCCACCCTCTCCCACGCTCCGCGGGGAGAGGGCAACAAATCAGCACCTGTTGCCGCACCAAACCCGCGCTGCGCCGCGGGCGTATAGTGAACGTGTCCCGTTCACCCGCGGTCGCAGGCATGCCAACGCCGTTCGTCGTTACCGTCGATACCGAAGAGGAATGGGACTGGGCCAGCGGGTACCCGACCGGCCCGACGCGCGTCACGAACATTGCGCGATTGCCCGCGTTCCAAGACGCTTGCGACAAGCACGGCGCGGCCGTCACCTACTTCGTGAACCACGCGGTGCTCGCGGACGACGCTTCGGCGCAGATCATCTCCCACCTCGCGGCGCGCCCGCGGGTCGAAATCGGGATGCACGTTCACCCGTGGAACACGCCGCCGCTGCAAGCCGCGGAGCGCGTGCCGGTGCGCGACAGTTTCATTCACAACCTGCCGCCCGAACTCGCTCTGGCGAAGCTGAACACGGTCTACGATGCGTTCGCTTCACGCGGGCTGAAGCCGATCACCTTTCGCGGCGGGCGCTACTCCACGAGCGCGCTCGTGCAGCAGTGGTTGCGCGAGCGCGGGTTCGTCGCGGACGCTTCGATTCTGCCGTACACCTCGTGGACCGACGACGGCGCACCGGACTATCGCGGGCGCGCCCCGGAGCCGGTCTGGAAAGACGGCCTGTGGGAAGTGCCGCTGAGCCTCGGGTTCACGCGCGGCCCGTTCGGGTTCTGGAAGCGCGCGCTCGCCGCCGCGGGCGTCGTGCCGAAACTCGTCGGCGCGCTCGCGAAGTTCGGGATCGCGGAGCGCGCGTGGCTGAACTTCGAGAACCCGCTGGGCGCGCGGATGCCGGCGCTGATTCGCGCGCTCTTAAAGCGAAACGTACCCTATCTTTGTTTCACGCTGCACAGTTCGTCGCTGCTGCCCGGCGGAAGCCCGTACGCGCCGACCGAAGCGGCCGTGAGTGCGCTGTTCGCGCGGCTGAACGACGTGCTCGCCCGCTGCGCCGCCGATGCCGACCTCGAACCGGCGACCGTCGCCGAGATCGCTTCCCGTTTAGAGAGCCAACAGCATGCGCGTCATCGGGATCAGCCCGCTGGATAAGGATTCCACCGTTTCGTTCCTCGAAGACGGGCGCGTGCTGTTCGCGTGCGGCGAGGAGCGGCTCAGTCGCGTGAAGCTGCAATCCGGGTTCCCGGAGCGCGCGCTGAAGCTCGCGTTCGAGCAAACCGGCTGGACCCTCGATTCGGTTTCGGCCGTCGCGTACGCCTTCTACGACTGGCAGGAGGAAGCGAAGCTCATTCGCGAAGCGGTGGACGAAGACGCTCGGCTCGGGAGCGCCCCGCTTCGGGCCGCGAGCGCCGCTTACGCCGCCGCCGCCGGAAAGCCGTATCGAGCGAACAGGAGCGTCGCGATTCCCGGGATCGAAAGCGAAGAGGCGGAGTTCGTCGCGCGCAAGGGGTGGGCGAAGCGGTTCGCCTACGAGCGCGCCGCGCGCTCCGCGTGGCTCGACTGGCGCGCGCACCGGCACCTGTTCGGGAAGTGGGCGCGGCACGCGGTCGCGGACCACAAGCAGTGGTCCGAAGAGTTGGCCGCGGGCCTGAAGCGCCACGGCTTGGATCGCGTGCCGCTGAAGCGGTTCCAACACCACGACACGCACGCCGCGAACGCGTACTTCGCCTCCGGGTTCGACCGCGCGTTAGCGGTCACGTTCGACGGCTACGGCTCCGGCTGTTGCGGCGGCGTGTACACCGCGGGGCCGGACGGCATTCAAGCGCTGCACCGCTTCAAGTTCCCGAATTCGCTGGGCATCTTCTACGAACACGTCACGAGCGGCCTCGGCTTCAAACCGAGTCGGCACGAGGGGAAGATCGTCGGCCTCGCGGCCTACGGCGACGCGAAACTCCTCGCGGACGTGCTGCTCGCGCGGTTCGTGACCGACAACGGCGACGTGCGCATCGCGGGTGGCCTGAACCACTTCCTCGCGCGCGCCCTCGCGGGCCGCTTCACGAAGCGCGACGTCGCGGCGGCCTACCAATTCGTGCTGGAAGAAGTCGCGCGCCGCGTGGTGTCGTTCTGGGTGAAGAAGACCGGGCTTTCGCGCGTCGTGATGTCCGGCGGCGTTCACGCGAACGTGAAGCTGAACCAGCGCGTGCGCGAAATCCCCGGCGTCGAAGAAATCTTCGTGTACCCGAACATGGGCGACGGCGGGTGCGGCACCGGGGCCGCGATGCTCTGCTTCGACCACAAGACCATGCCGAAGGGCGGCTACGACGCGGTGTACCTCGGCCCGGATTACAGCGAAGCGGACGTGCGCGCCGCCCTCGACGCCGAGAAGCTGAAGTACGAGCGCCACGACGACATCGAAGAGCGCGTCGCGGGGCTGCTCGCCGAGAACGCGATCGTGGGCCGGTGGAACGGCCGCATGGAGTACGGCCCGCGGGCGCTGGGCAACCGCAGCGTGCTGTACCCGGCGCGCGAGCCGGAAGTGAACCAGTGGCTGAACAAGCAACTGGGCCGCACGGAGTTCATGCCGTTCGCGCCCGCGTGCTTGGCGGAAGAGGCGCACACGCTGTTCAAGAACCTGAAGGGCTGCGAGAAGACCGCGGAGTTCATGACGATCACGTTCGACTGCACGGACGAGATGAAGCGGCACAGCCCGGCGGCGGTCCACATCGACGGCACCGCGCGGCCGCAGTTGGTGCGCGCCGCGACGAACCCGAGCTTCCACAAATTGCTGACCGCGTACCGCGCGAAAACGGGCATCCCGGTGCTCATCAACACGAGCTTCAACATGCACGAGGAGCCGATCGTGTGTTCGCCGGCGGACGCGGTGCGCGCGTTCCTGTTGGGGAACATCGACTACTTGGCGGCCGGCCCGTTCTTGGTCCCGCACCCGAAGCTGGCCGAAAACGTGAAAGCCCGCGCCCGGGTAGAGTAGCACAACACGCAGGAGCCTTGCCCGTGGCTGACATTGTGTATGTGCTGACGAACGAAGCGATGCCCGGCCTCATCAAGATCGGGCTAACCGGTGAAAGCGTCGAATCGCGCCTCACGGCGCTCAGTTCGCATACCGGCGTTCCACTCGCGTTCGAGTGCTACTTCGCGGCTGAAGTGAAGGACGGCGCGCGTATCGAGCGCACACTTCACCAGTTGTTCGCGGATTCGCGTATCAACCCGCGGCGCGAGTTCTTCCGGCTCGACCCAGAGAAAGTCGTTCTGGCAATCAGCATCGGCGATTTCCGTGAGGTGACGCCGGGCGTTGCTCAAGTCGAACCGGAAGAACAAGAAGCGCTGGAGAAGGTGAAGGCCCGGCGTCCGCGCATCCGACTCGACGCAATTGGGATCAAGCCGGGCGACGTCCTCAATTTCTCGCGCGACGAGTCAATTCGGGCCACAGTCGCCGAAGACGGCAAGGTACTGTACGAAGGCGAACTCCTCAGCCCCTCTGCTGCGGCGCTGAAAGCGCTCCACAAGCTCGGCTACCAAACGACGGCAGCGAGCGGTTCGGAACACTGGATGTTCGACGGCGAGTTGCTCGACGAACGCCGACGGCGCATCGAAGCGGAGCAGTTCGATCAAACGAGGCCGAACAGTTAAGGTCGTAGCTCCCGGTTTTTCGCGTGGGCCGCACAGGGCTTCCGCCCTGTGCTACGTAAGCCGGCCCGTTCCGGGCGGAAAACGCGCGCTGCCTTTGCACCCGCGGAGCGGGTCGCCTACCGTAGCACAGGGCGGAAGCCCTGTGCGCCCTTCGCGCACACACCAACCAGCGAACACTACCCCATGACCGCGACCGACGCTTACGCCGAACTCGTGCGCCGTTCTAAAGAACTCGGCGTGCTCAACTCCTGCGCCGCGGTTCTCGCGTGGGACCAGCAGACCTACATGCCGCGCAACGGGAACGCACTTCGCGGCGAGCAGATGGCGTTCCTCGCCACGCTCGCGCACCAGAAGTTCACGGACCCCAAAATCGGCGAACTGCTCGCGGCCGTCGAAGGCTCGGACGCGGTCGCCGATCTCGAATCGGACGCGAGCGCCAACGTGCGCGAGCTGCGCCGCAGCTACAACCGCGCCACCAAACTGCCGCCGGAGTTGGTAGAGGAACTCGCGCGCGTCACCACCGAAGCGCAAATGGTGTGGGAGCGCGCCAAGAAGAAGAACGACTACGCGAGCTTTCAACCGCTGCTCGCGCGCGTCGTGGAACTGAAGCGCCGCGAAGCCGACGCCGTCGGCTTCACCGGGCACCGGTACAACGCGCTCATCGAGGAGTACGAGCCGGGAACCACCGTCGCGGAGTTGAAGGAACTGTTCGCGGGCCTCACGAAGGAACTCGCGCCGCTCGTGCGCGCTATCGGCGACGCGCCCAAGAAGCCCGATGTCGGCGTACTCGCGCGCGAGTTCCCCGCGGACCGGCAGAAGGTGTTCGCGGAGGCCGCCGCCGCCGCGATCGGGTTCGACTTCGAGGGAGGGCGGCTCGATACGACCACGCACCCGTTCTGCTCGGGGTTCGGCCCCGGGGATTGCCGCATCACCACGCGCTACAATCCGCGGTTCTTCAACGAGGCGTTCTTCGGCGTGCTGCATGAAACCGGGCACGCGATGTACGAACAGAACCTCCCGCGCGAACACTTCGGCACGCCGGCCGGCGTCGCGTGCTCGTTCGGCATCCACGAATCGCAGTCGCGGTTGTGGGAGAACCAAGTGGGCCGGTCGCGGCCGTTCTGGGAGCACTTCTACCCGCGACTGCGGCAGACGTTCCCCGCGGCGCTCCACGACGTGTCGCTGGACGCGTTCTACTTCGCCATCAACGACGTGCGCCCGTCGCTCATTCGCGTCGAAGCGGACGAAGCCACCTACAACCTGCACATCGCGCTGCGGTTCGAGTTGGAACTTTCGCTGCTGTCCGGCGATCTAACCGTCGCCGACCTGCCGGGCGCGTGGAACGAGCGCTTCAAAGCGCTCTTCGGCATGGATGTGCCGGACGACGCGCGCGGGTGCCTCCAAGACATCCACTGGAGCTTCGGCGGCATCGGCTACTTCCCGACGTACACGCTCGGCAACCTCTACGCGGCGCAACTGATGCGCGCCGCGAAGCAGAACCTGAGCGGGTTGGACGACGACTTCCGGCGCGGCGAGTTCGGGCGGCTGAAGGCGTGGCTCGGCGAACACGTTCACAAGCACGGGCAGCGGGTGCGGGCAGGCGAACTGTGCCGCCGGGCGACCGGAGTTCCGCTGTCGCCTGAACCGTTTGTCGCGCACCTGAAAGAAAAGTTCGGGGCGCTCTACGGCGTGTGCTAAGGTTGGTAACTGGCACCTTCGGCGCAACCGTTACGCGCCGCGCAATCGGCACAAATTCCGCGCGCGGGTGGCCGGTTGGCCTGTTGCTCGGCCGCGCCGCGTGCAAAGGTGAAAGCAGCCCCGTTCTTCCGTCTGAAGTGGACCGGATGACGAGCCCTCGCACCGACCCCGCTCACGACCTCGCCTCGGGCACCGACTCGGCGGCGAACACCGCGGACACGCACGCGGTGCCGTTCCCGGCGCGCACCCCGCCGCCGGTCGATCACGGCGCGGGCGCGTTCACGCAGACCGCGCCGCCCCCGGACGTGGGCACCGTCGTCGGCCCGTTCGTGCTGCAAAGCAAACTCGGCGAAGGCGTTTCGTGCCACGTGTTCCGCGGGTGGGACGCGGCCAAGTCGCGCCCGGTGGCGCTGAAGATTCTGAACTGGGCGAACGTGTTCGACCGCCCGGCGGCCATGAAGCAACTGCGGATGGAGGCCGTGGCTCTGGCGCGGGTGAAGCACCCGGCGGTGATCCGGTTCCTCGACTTCGCGTTCGACCCGCGGTGGCCGTACCTCGTCACCGAGTTCTTCGAGGGCCGGCCGCTGGGCGAACTGCTCCGCGCCGGCGGCGCGCTCCCGCCGGAGTGGGCGCTGTTCCTCACCTCGCAAATGGCCGACGCGCTCGGCGCTGTGTGGCGGGCCGGCCTCGTGCACCGCGACATCAAACCCGACAACATCCTCGTCGGGCCGAACGGCAACGCGAAGCTGATCGACTTCGGTTTGGCGAAAGCGGACGCGATCGAAGCGGGCCGCGAGCGCACCGGCCCGGAGATGGCCGGCACCGCGGCGTACCTCGCCCCGGAACAGGCCAAAGACGCCGCGACGGTCGATCACCGCGCCGACATCTATTCGCTCGGCGTGACGCTCTACGAAGCGCTGACCGGCCGTTTGCCGTTCGAGGGGCGGAACCGCGTACAGGTGATTTTCCAGCACCTGAACGCGCCGCCGGTTCCGCCCATCGAGCGCGCCGAGGGCGTGCCGCCGCTGCTCTCGGACCTGTGCCTGTGGCTGCTGGCGAAAGACCCGAACGACCGCCCGCAAAGCTACGACGAACTGCGCCACGCGCTGAACACCGTCATCGGCGTGCCCCGCTGAGCGCGCCCGGTTCGCCGTTCCGCTAACCCGCGTGCCGCAGCGAGCACCACGTCCGTTCGGCCCACGCGCGATCGGCGGCGGTCTCGCCGTACACGTTACACACCGCCAACTGGCCCGGCGCGCCGGTCACACCGCTCAACCGCCACAGCGCGCGGCCGTCTTCCTCCACCGCACCGAACACCGCGGACCCGCACAGCCCGGCCGCGGGCACGTCCGCCACGAGTTCGCCGTCCGGCAGGCTGCGCCGCCCGACTTCGGCCGCTTCCTCCGCGGTCGGCGGCGAGCCGTCGCGCTTCGTGAACTTCAGCGCCTGAAACCAGACCGTCCGCGAGCGGTCCCACGCGGTCCACGTGCCGTCGTCGTTGCGCTCGCGCGCCAGTTCGCCCGGCACCTCCAGCGACCACCCGCCGTCGAGCGCGACGCGCACCGGGTGCCGCCGGTAGCCGATGCGCGTCGCGCCGCTCGACGGGGCCGGCCCGGTGCGCCGCCACAGCTCGATGCTCAGCACTTGGTCGGTCGGCGTCACGCAGAAGTTGTCCTCGTCCGCGGCGATCGCGTCGAGCAGTTCGAGCCACTCAGCCCACGGCAGTTCGGAACCGGGATCGAGTTTGAACGCGCTGGCGAGGTCGTTGGAAATCTGGTCGGCCAGTTCCCCCTCGTCTTCGGTGAGCGGGGGCCGCCAGAAGAAGTCGCACCACAGGCGCACGAGCGCGCGCCCGCGGTAGAACGCGGCGTCGGCGTCCGGGTTCCACCACGGGAAGAAGTCGCGGCCGTCGTCGGGGCGCGCGGCGACACGCGCGAGCCACTCGCGGGGCCGCGGGCCGAGCGGCGTGAGCACGTCGCCGGGGTGTGTGAACCCGTGGCCCGCCGGCAACCCGAGCGCGCCGGGCGCGGGGGCGCGCGCGCACTGCGCGGCGAGCCAGTTCAGGAAGTGCCGCTCGCACGCGCCGCGGTCGCTCGAGAAGAAAAACCCGGTGGGGTCGGAACAGTCGTCCCCGGTCCACGCGAGTCCGAACTCGACCGCCATCTGGCGCAACAGGGCGCACAGGTGCATGTGGTAGCCGGGGCCGGCGGGCGCGGTGTGCGCGGTGGCGCGCACGCGCCCGCTCGCCCCGAGCCGGATTTCGACGGGCGCCGCGGCCGGGTGCAGCGCGACCAAGAGGACCGGATTGTTTTCGGCGTCGCGCACCGCCCGCGCGTCGAGTACCGTATCGCCGGTGCCCTCGAACCACAGCGCGGCGCGCGCGAGCCACTCGCGCGCGTCGCGGCGCGACAGGCGCTCCTCGGTGGCAAGGCGTCCGGTCAGGGACAGAACGATGGGCATCGCGCGTCGGTCCGGCGTCCGTGGGAAACGGGCGGTCGCGATCCCGCGACCGGTGGGAGAGGGGCTTCGCCGGTACAATGTACGACCGTCCGCAAACGTTGGGAAGCGGAGCGGGCCGAACCGGGTGTGCCTCTGGAAGTCGGCGGTCGAAGCGCCCTTGCTAACGCGTCGGGCTACTCCGGTGTAGCCCGACGCGTTAGCAAGGGCGCTCAACACTCGAATACCGCCGACTTCCAGAGGCGGAGCGGGCCGAACCGCACGCTCCGAATCGGAGGTGCGGCACTCGCGCCCGGCGCGAATTCCGGTAGTGCCGCAACAAGTCTGTTGCGTGAAGCGCAACGGACGCGCGCTTTTTAGCGATTCTGACTTACGGGCGCGCTTATTGTGGTTTACATTCAGTGCGGAAAGCCCGCGCCGGTTCTGGAGACTGTGGACGCGGGCACACGACCGCGAGCGACGGAGCGCCTCCAGCCATCACGGAATCGGACAGCCGTGGGACCTTCTGTACTGAGTGTTGCCGAACCGCTCGCCCCCGGCTCGGCCCTGCTCCGTCGCCTCCTCGCGGCCGGCATCGTTCCGCCCGAGGACCACGACGCGCTCCCCCCCGACGCGCGCGCCGCTCTCGACTCCGCGCCGGACGACTCCGACCTCATCGACCAACTGCTCACCGCCAACCTGCTGACCGGGTTTCAGGCCGAGCGCCTGCGCGCCGGGCGCATGCACGGTCTGGTGTTGGGCAACTACCGGTTGCTCGAGCGCATCGGCGTGGGCGGCATGGGCGTGGTGTACCGGGCCGAGCACCGGCAGTTGCGCACCCCGGTCGCGGTGAAGGCGCTGCCCGCGACCGCCGAACTGAAGCCGCGCACGCTCGCGCGGTTCTTCGTCGAGATTCGCGCCGTTGGGAAGTTGAAGCACCCGAACATTGTGGCGGCCGTGGACGCGGGCGAAGAGCCGGCGCGCGGCCCGGACACCCCCGCGGTGCCGTACTTCGTGATGGAGCTGGTGCCCGGCGTCGATCTCGAGCGCGCCGCGACCGCCGCGCCGCTGCCGGTGCCGTTCGCGTGCCACGTGGCGCACCAAATCGCCGACGCGCTCGTGGAAGCGCACAAGCACGGCCTCGTGCACCGCGACATCAAGCCCAGCAACATCGTCGTCACGCCGGACGGCCAAGCGAAACTGCTCGACTTCGGCCTCGCGCGGATGCCCGGCGACGAGCGCCTCACGCGCACGGGCGCGCAGTTGGGCACGGTGGGCTACATGGCCCCGGAGCAGGTGCGCAACGCGCGCGGGGCCGACGCCCGCGCCGACGTGTTCGGCCTCGGCGCGTCGCTGTTCTTCGCGCTCACCGGGCGCGCGCCGTACGAAGACGTAATGGCCGCGTTCAGCCCCCCGCCGTCGGCGCGCGCGCTGCGCGCCGAGGTGCCGCCGGCGCTGGACGCGGTACTCGCGCGCATGATGGCGACCGACCCCGCGGCGCGCGTCGCGAGCGCGGACGAGGCCATGCGCGCGCTGCTGCCGTTCCTGCCGTCCGCCCCGCCCGCGTCGCGGGCCGGCGGGCCGGCGGTCGCGCGGCTGCCGCACACCGAGTGCCAGAGCGAGCAGAACACCCCGCCGACCGCCGAAGTCGCCCCGGCCCGCGTGCTGATCGTAGACGACCAACCGGACATTCGTCGCTTGTGTCGCGTCGCGCTGGTGGCCGAAGGGCTGGTGTGCGACGAAGCCGGCACCGGGCCGGACGCCGTCGCCATCGCCGGCACCCGCCCCTACGACCTCGTGCTGCTCGACGTGGACCTGCCCGGGTTCAGCGGCGAACAGGTGCTCGCGCGCCTGCGCCGCCAACCGCCGGTGCCGCACCTCAAGGTCATCATGTTCTCCGGCGCGGCGAGCGGCGACGACCTGTCGCGCATCCTGCTCGCCGGGGCCGACGACTTCGTGACCAAGCCGTTCAGTGTGGTGCAACTGCGCGCCCGGGTGAAGGCCGCGCTGCGCCTGAAGGAAGCTCAAGACCGCTCCGACGTCCTGAACCGCCAACTGATCACGGTGAACGCCGAACTCGAACAGGCGCTACAGGCACGGGACGGCGAGTTGCTGCGCGCGCGCAACGGCCTCGTGCTCGCGCTGGCGAAGATCGTGGAACACCGGTCGAACGAAACCGGGCGGCACCTGCAGCGCCTCCAGCGGTACTGTCGCGCGCTGGCGGAGTCCGCGTCGTCCGTTCCCGCGCTGGCCGCGCAACTCACCCCGGAAGCGATAGCCGCGATCGAAGACGCGGTGCCGCTGCACGACGTGGGCAAGGCCGCGCTGCCGGATTACATCCTGAACAAGCCCGGCCCGTTCGACGCGGGCGAGCGGCTCCTCATGCAGGCGCACACCACCATCGGCGCGGACACGCTGCGCGAGGTGGCGAAGTTGCACCCGTTCGCCAGCGGGTTCCTGCACACCGCGATCGACATCGCGCGCGCGCACCACGAGCGGTGGGACGGCACCGGCTACCCGGACCGGCTCGCGGGCGAAGCGATCCCGCTTTCGGCCCGCGTGGTCGCCATCGCCGACGTGTACGACGCGCTCCGGTGCCGCCGCGTTCACAAGCCGGCGCTGAGCCACCACACCGCCGCGATGACCGTCACCGACGGCTCGCCCGGCCACTTCGACCCCGCACTGGTGGAGGCGTTCCGCCGCGTGGCCCCGCTGTTCGACGCCATCTTCCGCGACAGCCCGGACTAACGACCCGCGCGACAGCTTTCACACTATTTTCACACACACGCCATGAATTCGCCAGCGCGCGAGCGTATCTCATCATCGTGCACACTCGCGCCCGCACTCGTCCCGGTTGTAACCTGCGGAGGCTCCCATGCGCTCGCTCCGGCCCCACGTCGCGCCGTCTCGGCGGGCGTTCACGCTCATTGAGTTGCTGGTGGTGATCGCGATTATCGCGATCCTCATCGGCCTGTTGCTCCCGGCCGTGCAGAAGGTGCGCGAAGCCGCCGCCCGCATGAGCTGCTCCAACAACCTGAAGCAACTCGGCCTCGCGGCGATGAACTACGAGAGCAGCTACGGCGTGCTGCCGCCGAGCCTCGTGGTGAACATCGGCAACCCGCCGGGCGGGAGCGGCCAACCGGGGTTCCCGTACCCCGCGGTCGTTCACTCGTGGGCACCGAACCTGCTGCCGTACATCGAGCAAGAGAACCTGTTCAAGCTGTACAACATGAACTTCCCGTGGTTCTCGTCGCCGACCATCGTGCCCGGCACGCCGGACAACCAAGCCGTTCTGCGGACCCCGGTGAAGACCTTCATCTGCCCGTCCGCGCCCGGTGGGGCCGATCGCCGCGCGAACGGTTCGTTCTCGTTCGGGGCCACGTTCCCGTTCCAGAACTTCGCCGTCACCGACTACGCGACGTGCAGCTCGATCAACCCCGGCTCGATCACCTTCTTCGGCTACCCGGCGGGCGTGACGCAGGCGACGTTGTACAGCGCGATGCAACCGGACCTGCGGGGCGCGGGCGTGGCGCTGCTGGGCGCGACCGCGTCGAAGCCGAACCCGATTACGGCGATCACCGACGGCACGAGTAACACGATTCTGCTGTGCGAGAGCGCGGGCCGGCCGACCGCGTACCTCGGCGGCGCGACCGATAGCAGCCGCACGCACAACGACGGCGGTTGGGGCAACCACGAGAACGACTACGGCCTCGACGGCGCGGTGTCGAAGACCAGCCGCAGCAGCCCCGGCAACTGCGTGATTAACTGCCACAACGACAACGAAACCTATTCGTTCCACAGCGGCGGCGCGATGCACGCGTTCTCGGACGGCAGCGTGCGGTTCGTGCGCGAGAGCATCGCCCCGCAGACCTACGCGGCGCTCATCACCGCCCGCGGCGGGTCGCTGACCGCGGCCGAAACCAGCCCCAGCACCGACTGACACTCGAAAGTTCCAAGTTCCAGAAGTTCCAAGTTCCAAGGGAATCGAACCTCTTGGAACTTGGAACTTCTCCTTCCGGGAGCACGCATGCGCGCCGGCTTCTTGTTCGCGCTGTTGGTCTTGTCCCTCGCGGGGTGCGGGGGCGGCTCGCGCCCGGACCCGGTGCCCGCCGGCGGGAAGGTCGCGTACCGCAAGTCCACAATTCCGGCCGGCGCGCTGGTGGTGTTCCACCCGGCGGACCCGGCCACCGAAAAGGCGATCGGCGGCAAGCCGTTCGCCAAAGTGAAGGACGACGGCACCTTCGAGTTGACGACCTACGCCGAAGGCGACGGCGCGCCGCCGGGCGACTACGGCGTGACGATCGACTGGCGCCCGGCCGGCAAGGCCGGCAAGTTCGCGCTCGGCGACGGCGGCGCGGACGCGGGCGGCGCACCGAAACTGAACCCGAAGTACAGCAACCCCGGAACCCCGGCGTTCAAGGCGACCGTGAAGAAGGGCGATCCGAACCGGTTCTCGTTCGACGTGGACTGATTTCCGCGCGGAAGCGCGAACCCGCGGCCCGGTGCGTGCGTCCCATATACGCACACACCGTCCGACGGTAGCGGCGCTGGGCCTCCGAAGCTCGGCCGGCTGGTTCGACTCCGGCACGGTGTACTGCGCGTTCCGCTATTCGGAACGCGCGTGCGCCCCGTCCGAGGGTTGCGGCGCTGGGTCTACGAAGCCCGGTTGTGAGGGTTCGACTCCTTCACGGGGTACTCCGCTACTTCTTTTTCTTCGGCTCGACCTTTTGGTCCGGCGGCAGGTCTTTGAGCGCCAACGCCACGTGCGCGTCGCGCTGCTTCGTCCACGCGGCCACCAGTTCTTTTAGCTTCTCCGGGTGCTCCTTCGCGACGTTCTTCGACTCCGCGCGATCGGTGCCGAGGTCGTACAGTTCCCACTCGGCGTCCCGGCCGGCGGCGACCACCTTCCAGTTGCCGCGGCGCAGCGCGCGGTTGCCCTCGTGCTGCCACCACAGGTCGCGCTCCGGCGCGCCGTCTTTGGCGAACAGCGGCACGAGGCTGCGCCCGGGTTTCGCCGGCGCGTCCGCGGGCGCTTTCGCGCCACTCAGTTCCAACACGGTCGGTGCGAAGTCGATCACGTGCCCCGGTGCGTGCCGCAGTTCGCCCTTCGCCGAAATGCCCTTCGGCCAGTGCGCGACCAGCGGCGTGCAGATGCCGCCCTCGTGGTTCCACGTCTTGTGGCGGCGGAACGGCGCGTTGCACATACTCGACCAACCCGGCCCCAAGCACAAGAACGTCGCGGCGCTGCCGGGCGCGGCCTCTGGGTCGTGCCCGTCGCCGCGGACCATCATTTCCGCGCTCGCGCCGTTATCGGAAAGGAAGACGATCAGCGTGTTGTCGAACTGTTTCATCGCCTTGAGTTGCGCGACGACGCGGCCGATTTCGGCGTCCATACGGGACACCATCGCGGCGTGAACTTCCATCTTCGCGGCCTGAAACTTCTGCTGCTCCGCAGTCAGCGCCTTCCACTCCAGCGGACGGTTCACCTCGTTCGGCCCGAGCTTCTTGATGTCGTTCGGAAACGCGTACGGCGGGCCGATGTCGCGTTCGACGGGCGCGAGCGCCGGCGCGATACCGAGGTCCGCGAGGCGCTTGCCGCGAGCGGCGCGTAGCGCGTCCCACCCGGGCGCGTACGCGCCCTTGTATGTGGCGATGTCGGCGGCCGGGGCTTGCAGCGGGAAGTGCGGCGACGTGAACGCCACATAACTGAAGAACGGTTTGCCCGCGTGCGCGGTTTCGTGGTCTTTGAGGCACTTCAGCGCGTGATCGGCGATCGCGGTGCTGGTGAAGTAGTCGCCCTTCGCGGGCGGCAGCGGCTTGTCGTCTTCGGTGTGGTTCTGCGGCGCGAAGTTGCGGTTGTGGTCTTCGAGGCTGTACGAGCGGTCGAACCCGTTTTGCAGCGGCTTGCCGTCCACGTGCCACTTCCCGGAGTGGTAGTTGCGGTAGCCGGCGTCGCGCAGCATCGCGGGCAGGAGCGCGGCCCACGGCGGGCGCTGGCCGGCGTTCCCGCTCTTCGCCCCGGGCACCGCGTCGCGGCGCACCTGCTGCGCGTAGTAGCCGGTGAGGATCGCGGCGCGCGTGGGCCAGCACCGCGCGGTGTTGTAGAAGTTCGTAAACCGCAGGCCGTTCTTCGCGAGTTCGTCGAGGTTCGGCGTGCGGATTTCGCCCCCGTAGCAGCCGAGGTCGGAATAGCCCATGTCGTCGGCGAGGAAGATGACGACGTTGGGCTTGGGCGGGTCCGCGGCGCGCGCGGCGGAAGGCGCGAGTGCGACGGCGAGCGCGAACAGGCAGCGGGTCATGCGAACACCGGGTGCGTGGGAAAGGTGCGGGCATTGTCGCGCGCCGCGGGGCGGGCGGAAAGCGCACCGGCGCGAAAGTTCCGGTACCACCGGGCCGCGGAGCGGGTTAGAATAGCGTGTACTCTCCAGCGCGTTCGCGGGAACCCGCTGTTTCGGTGCGTTCCGAATCGCCGCCGTCACCGCCGCTCGGAGAAAGGGTCGCGTCATGGTCATGCCGAGCCGCAACGGCGGGAGCACGCCGGACTGGGACGACTTGCCGCCGAGCGTCCGCGGGCGCTTCACGCGCGCGTCGCAACCCGACGCTTCAACCGAAAGCGCCGCGCCCCCCCAACCGCTCGCACCGAGGGCGCTGGTGAGCGACCTGTCGCGGCTCGCGGTGCTGTTCCTCTGCGTCGCACTGGGGAACATTGCGGTGCTGCTGCTGGCGCTGTGGTTCATTTACGGATAGGTCCGCCCCACCCGCCCGGTACTCTCCTCAAGTTCCACCTTCGCCCGTTCCCCGGAGAAATCGATGATTCGTGCGCTCGCATTCGTCGCCGCGTTCGCGGCCCTGTCGTCTTCGCACGCGCCCGCGCAAGACACCAAACAGAAGTTCTGCCCGATTATGACCACCGACGAGATCGACCCGAAGGAGTCGGCCACGGTGACGTGGAACGGCGTGAAAATCTACGTGTGCTGCGACACCTGCGTGACGAAATTCAAGAAAGACCCGGCCGCGTACCTCGACGCGAAACTGATCCCCGCGCTGGCCGGCAAGCAACTGCCGAAGCGCGCGATCGAACAGGTGTACTGCCCGGTTCAAAAGGACCGCAAGGTGAGCGAGAAGGACCCCTCCACGACGTACAAGGGCGTGAAGGTGTACTTCTTCAACGAAGCCGCCAAGACCCGCTTCGAGAAGGACCCGGAGAAGTACGCCAACGAAGACATCCTCCCGCAACTGAAGAAGAAGTGACCTTCTGTAGGGCGCGGTCGAGCGGCGCTTCGCCGCGAGGCCCGACGGCGAATGACTTTGAATTGGAACGCTTGCGTGCCTGCAATGTTGAGGTGCGCAAGCGTTTCTCGTATTGCTGACCCGCTGTCGGGCCTCGCGGCGAAGCGCCACTCGACCGCGACCTACAATAGCGCCCGTTCCCCCCACCACTCCGGATGCCTCTCACATGCGCCGCTTCCTGCCGCTGCTCGTCCTCACCCCACTGTTCGCCATGACACCCGCCGCGCCCGCGGACGACGTGAAAGTCGGCCCGCTCGTCGAGATGCGCACCTACTACGCCCCGGAGGGCAAGTTGGACGCGCTCAACGCCCGCTTCAAGAACCACACGCTGAAACTGTTCGAGAAGCACGGCATCACCAACCTCGCGTACTTCACGCCGATCGACAACAAACAGAACAAGCTCGTGTACTTCGTGTCGTTCCCCAGCAAAGAAGCCCGCGCCGCGTCGTTCAAGGCGTTCGGGGCCGACCCGGAGTGGAAGAAGGCCGCCGCCGACAGCGAGAAGGACGGCAAGATCCTCACCAAAATCGAGTCGAAGTTTCTGACGGCCACCGACTACTCGCCGGCGTTCAAGATCGAAAAGAGCAAAGAGGCGCGCGTGTTCGAGCTGCGCACCTATACCGCGACGAAGGGCAACTTGGGCCACCTGAACGACCGCTTCAAGAACCACACGCTGAAGCTGTTCGAGAAGCACGGCATGACGAACGTGGTGTACTGGAACGCGGCCGCGGGCGAAAAGGACGCGGACAAGCTGCTCGTGTACTTGCTCGCGCACAAGAGCAAAGAAGCCGGGCTGAAGTCGTTCGACACGTTCCGCAAAGACGAAACGTGGCTCGCGGCCCGCAAGGCGAGCGAAGAGAAGGCCGGCGGCAGCCTGACCGAAGAAAAGGGCGGCGTGGTGTCGGAGTACCTCGTGCCGACCGACTACTCCCCGCTGAAGTGACCGCGCTTCGCACGTTCCGATAGTGCTCGAATCGGGTACAATCGGAACGTGTTCGCGCCCGCCGGAGAGTTGTCATGGCCGTCACAACGTTTGAAGCGGTGATCGAAAACGGTCAGGTTCGGCTTCCGCCGGGTGTTGTCCTGCCCGAAGGGCAAACCGTGTTCGTCGTCGTGCCCGGTGTCACCCAACCGGAGCCGAGCAAGCTCCCCGGCGTCCGCCTCGCCGACCCATCCGATGCAGCCAAGTTCGAGCTGAAAGTCACTTGGGAGGACGGCCGGTGACGCCCTACGACGGCCAGTACTACCAACCGCCGGCACCCGTCGCGCCACTCACCTTGCGCACGCTCGACGGCCGCAAGCAGACGATCTCGAACGTTCCCGCGCTGATCGACACCCGGGCCGACGTGACGCTGTTGCCCCGATGGGCCGTTGAGCAATTGGGACTGACCCCGCTCGCCGACGGGAGCGTCCAACTCGCGTGGTTCGACGGCAGCACCCGCGCGGCCGAAACGGTCGAACTGGAAACGTCCTTTCACGGCGGGCGGTTCCAAGGGCGGTACGCGGTCATCGATCAGCCGCACGGCATCGTCGGACGCAACCTGCTCAACCACTTCCGACTGCTGTTCGACGGCCCCGCCCGGACGTGGCACCGGGCCACACCGAGTTGAGGGAACCCAACACCCCGCACATTGCCCGCCGCGCCGCGCCGCGGTACGCTACCCCCGGAGGTGCGCGCCGTGGCAAGGCTCATCGTGATTCGCGGGGTGGACGAAGGGAAGCGGTTCGAGTTGTCCGCGCCGGTCGTCACCGTCGGCCGGCACTCCGCGAACGCGGTCGCGCTCCACGACACACAAGTGTCGCGCCGGCACCTCGAAGTCCGCGCCCTGCCCTACGGGTACGAACTCGTCGATCTCGGCAGCGGCAACGGCACGCTCCTGAACGGCAAACCGGTGGGCACCGCGCCGCTGCGCAGCGGCGACACCATCGCGCTGGGCCAAACGGTGCTGATGTTCAGCGCCGGCGGCGAACCGGCCGACGCCAACAACGAACTGACCGAGCGCGTGCGGTTGCAGGCGCGCCCGGACCAAGACCTCGCTTCGGCCATCGTGCGCACGGTCGCGGCCGACGCCGGCAGCCAGATTCTGGCGAAGCCCGCGGCCTCCAACGACTGGCTCCGCACCCGGCTCGCGAACCTCGCGGCGCTCTACGAAACCGCCGAGGCCGTCAGCCACATCCTCGACGTGAACCAACTGCTCGAAACGGTCATGGACCTCGTGTTCAAGTCGGTGAGCGCCGACCACGGGTGCTTCATGCTGCGCGGCGACGACGGGAAACTGGTGCCGCGCGCGGTGCGGTACCGCGAGGGCGCGAACCGACAGGAAGAACTCGCGGTCAGCCGCACCGTCGTCGAGCACGTGCTCAAAGAGAAACAGGGCGTGCTCGTCTCGGACGTGTACGCCGACAACCGGTTCCAAGGGGCGGAGAGCCTGCACAAGCACAACATCCGCGAAGCCATCTGCGTGCCGATGAAGGGCCGGCGCGAGGTGGTCGGCGTGCTGTTCCTCGACACGCAATCCACACTGAAGCAGGCGGTGAGCCGCGGACTGGGCGAAGGGAAATTCACCGACGACCACCTGAACCTCGCCAGCGCGATCGCGCACCAAGCGGCCATCGCGGTCGAAGAGAGCCGCTACCACGAAGCGCTCGTTCACTCGGAGCGCCTCGCGGCCATCGGGCACACCATCGCGGCACTCTCGCACCACATCAAGAACATCATGCAGGGCGTCCGGTTCGGTTCGGACATGGTGCGCACCGCCCTGAAGGAAAGCGACACGGACCTGCTCGGCAAGGGCTGGAAGCTGGTGGAGCGCAACCAAAAGCGCATCGACGACCTGATTCTGGACATGCTCAGCTACTCGAAGGAGCGCGAGCCGAACGTCGAGCCGACGGACCTGAACCGGTTGTGCGAAGACGTGCTCGATCTCGTGCGCGGGCGGGCCGCGGACCGCGCCATCGCAGTTGAGTTCCGGCCCGGTTCGAACGTGGGCGCGGTGCCGTGCGACCCGGAGGGCATTCACCGCGCCGTGCTGAACCTCGTGACCAACGCGATTGACGCGCTCGAGGACCGCGACGGTCCGAAACTCGGCGTGCAAGCGATGCTGGAACCGGACGGCAACTGGGCGAAAATCATCGTGATCGATAACGGCCCCGGCATTCCGCCGGAACAACTGGAAGACATCTTCAAGCCGTTCGTGAGCACGAAGGGCAGCAAGGGCACCGGGCTCGGCCTGCCGGTGAGCCGCAAGGTGGTGCGCGAGCACGGCGGCGACATCGTCGTGCAGAGCGTGCCGGACGTGGGCAGCAAGTTCACGATCCGGCTCCCGGTGCAGGCCGCACCGGTCACGGACGTCGGCACCGCCTTCGAACTGCCGCCCGACGAAAGGACCCTATGAGCGACCTGCGCGCGCGCGTCGAACACGCGCTGAAGGCCGAGATCGCCCCGGCGCTGGAACTGGACGGCGGCGGGATCGAAGTCTTGGAAGTCACCAACGGCGTCGCCAGCGTGCGGCTCAGCGGCGTGTGCGCCGGCTGCCCCGCGACCATCATGACCGTCCTCACGCAACTGGAATCCGAACTGCGCGCGAAGGTGCCAGAGGTGGAGATTCTGGAAATGGTTAGTGGCTAGTGTGAGTGGCTCGTGGTTAGTGTGGAAACCGAATCACAGAGCACACCGTACTCACTGCGCCTCTTTTTCTTCACCAACCACTAACCACTAGCCACTATGTTTTTGGGTTACAACACGAGCGGGTTCGCGCACCACCGGTTGAACGACGCGGTGGCGATCCTCACGGAATTGGGCTACACCGGCATCGGCCTCACGCCGGACGTGAACCACTTGGACCCGGAGCAGCCGAACCACGCGGGGCGCATCGCGCTCCTGCGCGGCGAGTTCCGGCGCACCGGGTTGCGGTGCGCCATCGAGACCGGCGCGCGGTTCCTGCTCGACGCCCGCCGCAAGCACCACCCCACGCTGCTGAGCGCCGACGAGACCGACCGCGAAACGCGGTACGACTTCCTGTGCGATTGCGTCGAACTGGCGCGCGAGTTGGGCGCGGACTGCGTCAGCTTCTGGTCCGGCGCGGCCGACGACAACTCCGAAGCGGTTCACATGGAGCGCCTCGCGGAGGCCTGCAAGCGGCTCGCGGAGTTCGCCGCCGAGCGCAACGTGCGCCTCGCGTTCGAACCGGAACCGGGCATGTTCATCGATTCAATGCCGAAGTTCGCCGAACTGTACGAGAAGGTCAATCACCCGGCGTTCGGTCTCACCATTGATATCGGGCACCTCGTGTGTCAGCGCGAGTTGCCCATCAGCGCGCACCTCACGAATTGGGCGCACGTGTTGTGGAACGTACACATTGAAGACATGCGCGCCGGGGTTCACGATCACCTGATGTTCGGTGAGGGCGAAGTGGATTTCGCCGACGCGTTCGCCGGGTTGCGCGCCGCGAACTACGCGAACGGCGTGTACGTTGAACTGAGCCGCCACAGCTACGACGCGGTGAACACCGCGCGCCGCGCGAAGGCGTTCTTGAACCCGTTCATTCCACAAGAGTGAGAAACCCTCGCTCACGCGTCGGGCTACCGTGGCGTCTTGTAGCCCGACGCGTGAGCGAGGGTCGGAATCGGGTTCGTACAATAGCGGCATGAACCGACGTCACTTTCTCGCGGGCACGGCGGCCGGCGCGCTCGCGGCGCTGCCCGGCTGCGACGGCACCCGCTACGACTTCGAGTTGCTCAACGTCTCCTACGACCCCACGCGCGAACTGTACCGCAAACTGAACCGGCAGTTCGCGGACGCGTACTTCGCGCGCACCGGGCTGCGCGGGCGCGTGCGCCAATCGCACGGGGGCAGCGGCAGCCAAGCGCGCTCCGTCATCGACGGCATCCCGGCCGACGTGGTGACGCTCGCCATGTGGACCGACATCGACAACATCCGCTCGAAGAAACTGATCGCGAACGGCTGGGAGAAGCGCCTGCCGGACGAATCGCTGCCGTACCACTCCACGATTGTGTTCTGCGTGCGCAAGGGCAACCCCTACGGCATCGCCGATTGGCCGGACCTGCTGAAGCCGGGCGTGCAGGTCATCACCGCGAACCCCAAGACCGGGGGCGGCGCGAAGCTCGCGCTACTGGCGGCGTGGGGCGCGGCGCTGCGCACCGGGCGCGACCCGCGGGCCTTCGTGAGCGAAATGTTCCGCCGCGTGCCGGTCCTCGACACCGGGGCGCGCGGCGCGACGGTCACGTTCGCGCGCAAGAACATCGGCGACGTTCACCTGACGTGGGAGAACGAGGCGTGGCTCGAAAAGCGCGAGCTGAAGGACGAAGTGGAGATCGTGTATCCGAAAATGAGCGTCCGCGCCGAACCGCACGTCGCACTGGTGGACGCGACCGTTGAGAAGCGCGGCACGCGCGACCACGCGACCGCCTACTTGGAGCACCTCTACACGGCGGAGGCACAAGAGGTGATCGCGGAGACGTTTTTCCGGCCGCAGCGGGCGGAAGTGGCCGCGCGGCACGTCTCGCGGTTCCCGAAGATCGAACTGTTCCGCGCGACCGAATTGGGCTTGGGCAACTGGAACAAGATCCAAACCGACTTCTTCGCAGAGGGCGGCGTCTTCGACCAACTGTACCAACCCGCGAAGTGACCGCGGCGCGGAGGGCGAGCAATGACCGAAGCCGAATGGCTCGCGTGCGGTGAGCCTTGGGGCGTTATTCGGTGCGCACTTGATCTAACTATAGCGTCTGAGCGAGCCAAGAATCGACGCGCAACATTGTTTGCCGCCGCTTGCTGCACTCGCCTTCTACCTGTCGTCAGTTTTCGCATCGCGAGTGTGGTTGTCAGTTGGCTTGAGGCGGTGGCCGACGAACAACCAACGGCGCGCGACAGGTTCTCACTTGCCAATGGGATCGAACGCGCGCTCAGAATAAGTCGCGATGACCGCGAAAAATCTGCCCTGCGCGCGCTGGACGCGGCACGCGACGGAACCCGTGTCTCGAATTTCTACGCTGGGGTCATTCAAGTCGCACAGATGGCCGCCCGCGCGCTTGCGTCTGACAACTCGGATCACAAGGCGGTGGAAGACGACTTCCAATTCGAGTTAATTCGCGACATCTTCGGGAACCCGTTCCACCCAGTCTACTTCGATCCCACGTGGCGCACTGACACCGCGGTGTCACTCGCGCGCGGCATGTACGAATCGCGCGAGTTCAGCGCGATGCCGATTCTCGCCGACGCGCTCCAAGACGCCGGGTGCGAAGACGAACAGATTCTGACGCACTGCCGCGACGCGAGCCAACCGCACGTGCGCGGGTGCTGGGTGTGCGACTTGGTGTTGGGGTTGTAGGTCGCGGTCGAGCGGCGCTTCGCCGCGAGGCCCGACGGCGAATCACCTTTGACAAGAACGCTTGCGTGGATTGAAACGCAAGGAACGCAAGCGGTACTCGTTTTGGCTTCCGCCGTCGGGCCTCGCGGCGAAGCGCCGCTCGACCGCGACCTACAAGAATGACGTCGCGACCCGGTTGTAGCAGTTCGGCAGTGTAAACAAATCGGGAAATGTTGCACGCCAGTCTATACGTTCCGCAAATTCTACACTACACATCCAAAAGTTGAGGTTCCCACTTCAACACACATCACCAGCTGTGAGGATTCACCGTGGCGCGCAAACCGAACGGGACGACGACGCAGAAAGACATGGTCGAAGCGGCCCTGAACGAAGCCGGTTGGGAGTCCAAGCCGCAAGACCTGCAACCGGTCATCCTCGAGAAGTTCAACGTCGAGTTGACGACGCAGGTAATCTCGAACTACAAGTCCAAGCTGAAGAGCGAGAGCGGCAAGGGCGGGAAGCCGAAGGCCGGGAAGCCGGGCCGCAAACCGGGCCGCAAGGCCGGCCCGCAGTTCGAAGACCTGCAAGCGGTGCGCGGCCTCGTGGACAAACTCGGCGCGGAACAGGTGAAGAAGTTGGTGGACGTCGCCACCATGTTCGCGTGAGAACGCCTTGTCGCGCGGCCCGCGGCCCGACAGTATGTATAAGTCGCCGCGGGTGAGTGGTGGAATGGCAGACACTGGGGACTTAAAATCCCTTGCTCCCAAAGGGCGTGCGGGTTCGAGTCCCGCCTCACCCATTTTCGCGAGCGGCGCGACGTGAGTCCGCCGGTAGAGCGACACTCCGAGAACGCGAACCGTTCCTCAGTTGTGTTACTCTACCGGCGGACTTACGTCGCGCCGCTCGACGCTTACTTCTTGAACATCGCGTTGGTGCGGTCGCCGCGACTCAGCATGTACGCGAGCAGGTCCAGCACTTCGTCCTCTTTCAGCGTGTCGATCAGGCCCGTCGGCATCATCGAGATTTTCGACGCGCGCAGGCTCTCGATCTTCTTGCGGTCCACGCTCACCGTCGCACCGGGGTTGAACATGTCGGTGTTCACCATCACGTTGTCGGTGTTCAGGTTCACGATGCGGCCCACCACCACGCGCTCGTCGTTCGTGCGAATCTCAACGGCCGCGTACTGGTCGCTGATTTCCTTGCTCGGCTCGATGGTCGATTCGAGCAGGTCGCGGGCGCTGAACCGGCCGGCCGCGCCGGTCAGGTCCGGGGCGTTGCTGCCGCCCTCGCCGTCGAACCGGTGGCACGCGAAGCACTTCGCCGCCGCGAACATTTTGCGCCCGCGGTCGTAGTCGCGCCCGCTCTTCAGCGCGTCCAACTTCCCGACGAGGTCGTCCATCTTGTACTGCTTCACGAACGGGCGCGGCGGTTCCGGTGGCAACTTCACCGCGGCCGGGTCGCCCTTCACCAAGTCGCCGAGTAGCGCCACTTCGGCTTGGGTCAGCGTCAGCACCGCGTCGTCGCGGATGAGCTTCAGGAACTTGGCGAAGCTGTTCCCGCCCTTGTAGTTCGCGGCCTTCACGAACCACGCGAAGTAGTCCTTACGCAGCTCCGGCGACCAGCCGTCTTTGAGCATCCGTAGCGAGCGAGCGTACTCGATTTGCTCTTCTTGCGTGGGCGCGTCCTTCAGTAACTTCACGGCCTTCGGCGCGACCGTTTCGTCTTGGAGGAACACGAGAATTTCGAGCACCATGCCGTCGAGGAACCGGTTGTTCGACGGGAACACCGGCTTCAGTTTGCTCAGCAGCGCCTTGCGCTCGTCTTCTGTTACCGCGCCGAGGCGGTTCAGCGCCACTTGGTAGGCGCGGGCGAGGTCGAGCTTCTCGGTCGGCGTCAGTTTCGCCCAATCGAGCGCGTTCAGCGCGTTCAGCACCGCGGCGCGGGTAGCGGGGTCCGGCTTCGCGCTCGGGGCGTGCTGCGGGCACGGCGCGCTCAGGCGCGCCACGGCGAGCGCGCGGGCGATCTCTTTACCGGGCGTGTCGAGCTTCGGGTGCGCCGTGTAATCGCACGCCTTCAGCCCTTGGTGTTCGAGCGTGGCGCGTGCCAGCGCGCGAACCGTGCGGTCCTCGCTGTCGAGGTTCTTGAGCGCCGCGCTCTTGATGTCGGCCGAGATGTTGCCCATTTCGCGGGTGAAGAACTGGCGGGTCTTCTCGAGTTCCGATTCCGGGCGCGCCGCGGGCTTCGCGGGCGCGGTGGGTTCGGTGCCGGTGTAGGTCACGCGGTACAGGCCGCTCTTGGTGCGCCGCCCGCCGATGGCGAAGTACAGCGCGCCGTCGGTCGGGTTCACCACGAGGTCCGTGAGCGGTAGCGGCGTGCCGGTCACGAACTCTTCGGCGGTCGCCTTGTAGCTCGCGCCGCTCGGTTCGAGGTGTACCGCGTACAGTTTCCCGTAACTCCAGTCGCAGATGTAGAAGGCGTGTTGGTACTTCGCGGGGAACTTCGCGCCGTAGCCGAAGCACACGCCGGTCGGCGACCCGGGACCGATGTCGAGCACGCCGGGAAGCGTGTCGGCGTAGTGGACCGGGTACTTGCCCGCGCCGTTGCGCCAGCCGAAATCGACGCCCGGCGCGGCGTAGCACACCCGCGTGGGCCGGTACCACGGCGTGTTGAAGTCCCACTCCATATCGGCGTCGTAGGTGAACAGATCGCCGTTGGCGTGATACGCGGCGTCGTACTGGTTGCGGTAGCCGGTGCTTTGGAGCGCCCACTCTTTGCCGTCCGGCGACACCTTGTAGATCGCGCCGCCCGGCCCGAGTACGCCCTTCATGAAGCCGTTGCCGTCGGGCAACCGCGGCAGCAGGTGGTCTTCGCCCCACGCTTGCGGCACGTCGGAATCGCTCAACTTCGTGAGCTTCGTTTGGTTGCCGCACACCACCGTGAGGCGCTTGCCGTCCGGGTTCAGCAGCACCGCGTGCGGGCCGTGTTCGCCACCGCCGCCTTCGAGCGCGCGGAGCAGTTCCACCGTGTCGAGGTTGTCGTCTTTAGTCGAAGAGGTGACGCGGTACAGACCCGAGCCGCCGGTCTTGGCCTTCGCGCCGGCGTTCACTACCACGTAAAGCGCATCGAAGGCCCACAGCAGCCCTTGTGCGCTGCCGATTTCCGCCTTCAGTTTCTCGATCTTCGTTTCACCGGCTTCGCCCACTTTCGGCGGCGAAACGCGGTAGAGCGCGCCGTACTGGTCGCTCACGATGAGCCGGCCCTTCGGGTCGGTACACATACTCACCCACGAGCCTTGCGTCTCCTTCGGCACGGAGTACAGCAGTTCGACTTTGAACCCTTTCGCCACTTTCATGGTGAGGGGGTCGGTGGCGGGCGGTTCCACGTTGCCCTTCTTGGGTTGCACCGCGGGCGCGGGAACGGGGTTCAGCGCGAAGAGCGCGCCGGCGAGCGCGAGCGGCACCGCGAGGCGGCGAATGCGAGCCATCAGAGGGTCACTCCGAAAGGAGAGGTGACGACACCGGCACAGTGTACGCGCCGCGCCGCGCGGAGGAAATGTGAAGCGCGGCGCGGGCCGCGATTGCCGATACCTTGCGCACAATCCGTACAGTCGCCCCCGTTTACGAGCCGATACGGGGAGAACCCTGTCCACGGGCCCGTTGCGGCCCCTCGGCCGTGGGGGAGGGAACCGTGCGCCGAGCGATCGTTCTCACGTTCGTGCTGTGGATCGCGCCGGCGGGTTGCTCGTTCGGGCCCAAGGCGCTGGAGAAGACCCACGGACGATACAACGACGCCTATCGGCAGGTGGATTCGGAGGAAGTGCTGCTGAACATCGTCCGCCTGCGGTACGGCGACGCGCCGGCCGAGGTGGTACGACTGTGCGGCGTATTGCAACTGGTTGAGCGCGCGGGAGGGTATTCCGCGGGAACAGTGGTGCTACGAACCGACCGCGAAGGGCGCGTACGCGGAAGGTATGAAAATTCGGCCGGGGCACCTGAAGTTGACCGGGTATCGGTTGCCGACGGAAGCGGAATGGGAGTTCGCGTGCCGCGCGGGTACGGTGACGGCGCGGTACCACGGGCGCGGTGAGGAGTTGCTTCCGCGGTACGGGTGGTTCAACAAGACTTCGGAAGATTGTGCGTGGGCGGTGGGGCGGCTGCGTCCGAACGAGTTGGGGCTGTTCGACGGGTTGGGGAACGCCTTCGAGTGGACCGAAGACCCGACTCTGCTGTATGTGACGAACCAAAAGGAGGACACGGAAACCGCTGAGAATTTGCTCGTTGACGAGCGCGTGTCACGCCTTCTTCGGGGCGGCTCGTTCGTTTTCCCCCCGGTGTACCTGCGGTGTGCGAACCGCATCCTCACCCGGCCGGGCAGCCGCTACTTCTCGGTCGGGTTCCGCCCCCTCCGGACCCTGCATTAAGTCCGCTTTATCCTTTTGCCGTCTTGCTGTTTGGCTCTTCTGCCTTTTGTGTCTTCGTGCCTTTATCTTTAGCCACTGCCTGCGCCGCTCCGCGGCGCAGCAAATTCCCGTAGCGGCTCGCAGAGAGCTGTAACGCGGGAGAGGGGCAGTTGCCGGAAAGCGAAGAGCCGCAAGAAGATGCGGCCCTGTGCGAAATGTGCAAAAGCGTTCAGTACACCCAAGTGGATTCGAACCACTAA
>Ga0169931_10003195_pt1 | contig 26195 bp, 19 predicted proteins | sample Kivu_15m_20L_FD_129675 | JGI IMG/M metagenome (GOLD analysis project Ga0169931, IMG submission 129675) | Freshwater microbial communities from Lake Kivu, Western Province, Rwanda to study Microbial Dark Matter (Phase II) - Kivu_15m_20L... | ecosystem: Environmental > Aquatic > Freshwater > Lake...
ATGCGGGTGCCTACCTGGAGGCCATCGCCAACCGCTTCAACGGCCGTCGGAGCGTGGGCATGGTGGTGCTCGATGAACAGGGCACGCATCCGGTGACAAGGCCGGAGGACCCCTTCTTCTCCCCTCCGCTGCAAACCTACGATTGGGGCGAATGGCCCGGCGCCTCGTCCGCTGCGGCGCTCAGCCCGGCAGAGATCACCGCGCTGCGCAGCACCTATTTCCAAGACCATGCCCACGAGGATAGGTACACCCTGCTGTCCTTCGTGCGTACCGGCGACAATACCTACGCGTTCACCGCGCGGGCCGAGGCGGCCGTGGGGTTCATCTCCGTGCCGTTCGCTGTGCGTATCGCTGCGGACGCGCTCATCATCGCCGTGATGCGGGCCATGGGCAAGACCCTCAAGGATGTGAGCGTTTGGGGCACCAAGGGCAGCTACCAGTACCGAGAACCCATGGTTCCCGGGCGTGAGCTGAACGGCGAGATCACCCTGAGCCCGTTGGCGCAATTGGGTGCGGCGCAACGCATGCTGGCCAGCGCATCCTTGGATGGCGGCCGGTTCGCGATGACCTCCGAGGTGGTGGTGTGAAGCCTGTCGGCGAACGCTCAGGGTCCGACCGCGTCACCATGGACCCAACGCCAATGACCCACGCCATTCCGAAGCCGGGGATCGATCGTCGATAACTCATCCCCTTCCCTCCCACCCTTGCCCGGTAACTTCGGCCTCCCGTTCCGGCCGATCCTCCGATGCCCTTCTCCCACCTCCACGTCCACACACAGTTCTCGCTCCTCGACGGTGCCGCCAGCATCCCCTCCCTCTTCAAGAAGGCCCTGAAGGACGGCCAGCCCGCGCTCGCCATCACCGACCATGGCAACATGTTCGGCGCCTTCAAGTTCGTGGCCGAGGCCGGGAAGCACAAGAACGACGATGGCAGCCTGAAGGTGAAGCCCATCGTGGGCTGCGAGTTCTACGTGGTGGCCGACCGGCACAAGAAGACCTTCACCCGCGACGACAAGGACAAGCGCTTCCACCAGCTGATGCTGGCGAAGAACGCCACCGGATACAGGAACCTGAGCAAGCTGTGCTCGCTGGGCTTCATCGAGGGCTTCTACAGCAAGTACCCGCGCATCGATAAGGAACTGATCCTGCAGTACCACGAAGGGCTCATCGCCACCACCTGCTGCCTGGGCGCCAGTGTGCCGCAGGCCATCCTTCGGGCGGGCGATGGCGATCTCCAGGCAGCGGAGACCGAATTCAAATGGTGGCTGGACCTCTTCGGCGAGGACTACTACGTGGAGCTGCAGCGCCACGGCATCCCCGAGCAGGACAGGGTGAACGCCGTGCTGGTGCAGTGGGCGCGCAAGTACAACGTGCCCATCATCGCCAGCAACGACAGCCATTACACCGATCAGGAGGACAGCAACGCGCATGACATCCTGCTCTGCGTGAACACCGGCGAGAAGCAGAGCACGCCCATCGCCACCGACGAGGACATCTCCACCAAGGACAAGCGCTTCGGCTTCCCCAACGACCAGTTCTTCTTCAAGACCCAGGCACAGATGGCCCAGACCTTCAGCGACCTGCCGGAAGCGCTGGACAACACGGGTCTCATCGTGGACAAGGTGGAGACCCTGAAGCTGAAGAAGGACATCCTGCTACCCAACTACCAGCTGCCAGAGGGCTTCACCGACCAGGACGAATACCTCCAGCACCTGACGTACCAAGGGGCCATCAAGCGATATCTCGGCGCAAAAAAGGAGAATGGCGAATGGTCAATGGCGAATGGGGATCCCTCCCATTCACCATTGACCAACTCCCATTCACCGGAATTCGGCCTTTCCGGCGGTATCGATTCCCTCGACCCGAAGATCAAGGAGCGGCTGGACTTCGAGCTGTTCACCATCCGCACGATGGGCTTCGCGGGCTACTTCCTCATCGTGCAGGACTTCATCAACGCCGGCCGCAACATGGGCGTGTTGATCGGTCCGGGCCGTGGCAGTGCGGCGGGCAGCGCGGTGGCCTACTGCATCGGCATCACCAACATCGACCCCATCAAGTACGACCTGCTCTTCGAGCGCTTCCTGAACCCGGACCGCAAGAGCATGCCCGACGTGGATACCGACTTCGACGACGAAGGGCGACAGAAGGTGATCGACTACGTGGTGGAGAAATACGGCCAGAACCAGGTGGCGCAGATCGTCACCTACGGCAGCATGGCGGCCAAGAGCAGCATCCGCGACGTGGCCCGCGTGATGGACCTGCCGCTGCAAGAGGCGGACCGCCTGGCCAAGCTCATTCCGGAACGGCCGGGCATTGAATTGAACCGTGTACTGCACGCGCCCTTGGAAGGTGATGGCAGCCTGAAGACCAAGGAGAACTTCAGCGCGGAGGAAGTGGCCGCCGCCAAACAGCTGCGTGAGATCCTGGAGAGCGGCGAGCTCACCGCCGACGTGCTGCGCGAAGCCGAGAAGCTGGAAGGCAGTGTGCGCGGCGTAGGCATCCACGCCGCCGGTCTCATCATCGCGCCCAGCGACCTCACGGAGCACATCCCGGTGTGCACCAGCAAGGACTCGCCAATGCTCATCACCCAGTTCGACGGCAAGGTGATCGAGGACGCCGGCGTGATCAAGATGGACTTCCTGGGGCTGAAGACCCTCACCATCATCCGCGATGCCCTGCGCATGATCGACGCCAACCACGGGGTGCAGATCGATATCGACGGCATCCCGCTGGACGACCCGAAGACCTTCGCCCTGTACCAGCGCGCCGAGACCAACGGAACCTTCCAGTTCGAAAGTGCGGGGATGCAGAAGTACCTGCGCGAGCTCAAGCCCGACCAGTTCGCGGACCTCATCGCCATGAACGCCCTGTACCGACCGGGGCCCTTGGAATACATCCCCACCTTCATCAAGCGCAAGCACGGCCTGGAGAAGATCGTGTACGACCTGCCCGAGATGGAGGAACTGCTGCGCGAGACCTACGGCGTAACGGTGTACCAGGAGCAGGTGATGTTGCTCAGCCAGAAGCTGGCGGGCTTCACCAAGGGCGATGCCGATGTGCTGCGCAAGGCCATGGGCAAGAAGGACCGCGCCACGCTGGACAAGATGAAGGGCAGGTTCCTGGAGGGGACTGCCCAGCGCGGCTTCGATGCCAAGGTGTGCGAGAAGGTGTGGACCGACTGGGAGGCCTTCGCACAGTACGCGTTCAACAAGAGCCATAGCACCTGCTACGCCTTCGTGGCCTACCAGACCGCCTGGCTGAAGGCGAACTACCCGAGCGAGTACATGGCCAGCGTGCTCACGCACTCGCAGGGCAGCATCGACAAGATCACCTTCTTCATGGAAGAGTGCCGGCGCATGGGCATCTCCGTGCTGGGGCCGGATGTGAACGAGAGCCAGTTGCAGTTCAGCGTGAACAAGCAGGGGCAGATCCGTTTCGGGCTGGGCGCGGTGAAGGGTGTGGGCGAAGCGGCGGTGGAGGCCATCGTGAACGAGCGCCGTACCAGCGGCCCCTACAGGGACATCTATGACCTGATGCGCCGGGTGAACCTGCGCGCCGCCAACCGCAAGGCCTTGGAAAGCCTGGCCTATGCCGGTGCGTTCGACGGCTTCCCCAGGAGCCACCGCGCCCACTTCTTCCACAGCGCCGGCGAGGGCAAGCCCACCTTTCTGGAGACCCTGGTGCGGTATGGCCAGCAGAGCCAGGACGGTGCCGACAGTGCACAGGTGAACATGTTCGGTGATGCCGATGACGCCGCCGCCATACCGGAGCCCACCCTGCCCGCCATCGACCCGTGGAGCGCACTGGAACAGTTGCACTACGAGAAGGAGGTCATCGGCTTCTACCTCAGCGGCCACCCGCTGGACGACCACAGGCTGGAGATCAAGCACCTCTGCAACACCACCCTGCCCGAGCTGAAGGAACTGGACAAGCTCAACGGACGCGACCTCTCCTTCGCCGGCATCGTCACCAAGGCCGAACACCGCATCGCGAAAAGCGGCAAGCCTTTCGGCTCGTTCAGCCTGGAGGACCACCACGGCACACACGATCTGGTGCTCTTCAGCGAGGACTACATGCGTTTCAAGCTCTACATGCAGCAGGGAGCGTTGCTCTTCGTGAAGGGTCGGGCCAGTGCACGCACCTGGGGACGGGATGAGGGGCAGATGGAATTCAAGATCAGCAACATCGACCTGCTGAGCGACGCACGTGACAAGTACTTCACCAAGCTCAACCTGCTGTTGGACGCGGACCAGCTCGACGAGCCATCGATCCAGGAGCTTGGACGCCTATTGACCGCCACGCCCGGCAAATGCAAGGTGAACCTGATCCTGAACAGCGCCACCACCAACACCAAGCTGGAGACCGGCAGCAAGCACCTCCAGGTGGCGCTCACGGAAGAACTGGTGCGTGGCCTCGACGGTCTGCCGGAAGTGAAATGGAGCTTGAATTGAGGGTGCGTTATCTTTGAGATCAAGACCTTCATCATGGACTACCATCGGCTCATCACCATCGACCCGGAACGGAGAAGCGGCAAGCCCTGTGTACGCGATACGCGCATGACCGTTGGCGATGTTTTGGACTATTTGGCCTCTGGAATGTCCCACAAGGACATCCTTTCAGAGTTTCCCAACATCACCGAGGAGGACATCCGAGCCTGCCTTGCCTTCGCCGCTGATCGGGAGCGTCGGATCGTAGTGGTGACCCCAGCCGCATGAAGTTCTTGATCGACCAGAACCTGCCTCCCCGACTAAGGCACATATTGGAGGGTCGATTTCCGGGTACCCAGCATGTCATTCACCTTCGTTTGGACAAGACACGCGACCATGTTCTATGGCGTTACGCGACCGAACATGGTTTCGCATTAATGACCCGGGACGATGACTTTCACCAGCGAAGCATGCTCAATGGATCACCTCCGAAGGTGGTTTATCTCGCCAATGCACAAGGGGATGCCTCGAGCTTGGCCGACTTTGTTGGCCGTAACATTGCATCTCTTGCGGCCTTTATGGAAGACACGGAAGCAAGCCTATTGATACTCAAGCGGGATTGACGGCATCCATCATTGTTCAGTGATGAGTGCCTGATACGGCTGGCCGGGTTCAGGTTTTTGGGGGCCTTTCCGAGCAGGATCCGACGGGGCATGTCCCTTGGGATCCTGCCGTTCTGGCAGAATGCCTTCCATGGCAAGGATCTTGGTCGCAACGGCGTAAATTCGCCGACCGCCGAACGTACGGACCGCTCGACGGAACGGCCACAACGAAAGCAACCAACGCGCTTCAGCGCACCCCCTCGACCATGGCACTCGAATTCACCGACAGCAACTTCGAAGAACTCGTCCTCAAGAGCGACAAGCCCGTGCTCGTTGACTTTTGGGCGGAATGGTGCGGCCCCTGCCGCATGGTAGGTCCCGTGGTGGAGGAACTCGCCAAGGAGTACGATGGCAAGGCCGTGGTGGGCAAGCTCAACGTGGACCACAACGCCAACACCAGCATGAAGTACGGCATCCGGAGCATCCCCACCCTGCTGGTGTTCAAGAACGGTGAGATCGTGGACCGCGCCGTGGGCCCCGTGGCCAAGAACACCTTGGCCCAGAAGCTGGACGGGCAATTGGCCTGACCCTTTTCGCACGACCGGGACCCCGCATTGCATCGCAGTGCGGGGTCCTGTTATTTCGGCTTGAACCATCTTCGTGGACCAAACACAATCCAGGCTCATGAGCGATCATCGCAAAACCCCGCTGTTCAGGAAGGCCGAAGAGATCCGCGAGTTGGCGGAGGCGATCGTGCAAAGTGCACCGGACCGGGGGGAAGAGGCCGAGGACGGCTTCGAGGCGCACATGCTGGAGGCCAGCAAGAACGAGATCATGTCCAACGCCTACATGATCGGAGCCAAGATCGCCGGTGCCTATGGCATGGGGTTGTATGACCTACGAATGGAGAACGCCTGTCTGATCCGCCGGGCATGCCGGGAAATGGTGGTGGCGCTGCGCGGTCTCGAGATCGCGGGACACAGCGAACCGGCCCACTTCGACCTGCTGCGCAAGGCCGTGGAGGAATTCCGACCGCTCTTCTTGGAATGGGTGGCCACCTTCAAGGACGCTGACCGCATCTGGGACGAATGGGGGCTCTTCAACCTGCCCGGGGACGTGCCTGACCACGACTGAGCCTGTATGGTCGACCTTTGCACCGCACATGCCCATCGAACAACGCCACGTACAGCCGCTCTCCGCGCTGGAGTTCAAGGCCCGCCAGGTGGTGGAGGGGTTCCTTGCCGGCCTGCACAAGAGCCCGTTCCATGGCTTCAGTGTGGAGTTCGCAGAGCACCGCGCCTACAACAGCGGCGAGAGCACGCGGCACATGGACTGGAAGCTCTTCGCGCGCACGGACAAGCTGTTCGTGAAGCGCTACGAGGAGGAGACCAACCTGCGGTGCGAACTGGTGGTGGATGCATCCAGTTCGATGTATTACCCGGACGCCGCCACGGTGGAGCTCTCGAAGGTGGGCTTCGCTGCGCATGCGGCGGCGGTGCTCATCCAGTTGCTTCGCAAGCAGCGTGATGCGGTGGGCCTTACGGTGTTCAGCGACCATGTGCTGGTGGCCGAGCGGGCGCGGAGCAACGCCGCCCATCTGCGCCACCTGAATGACCAGTTGGAAGGCCTGCTGGCGGCCCAGGCACCGGCGCGTGGCCAGGGCACCCGACTGGTCAGCGCCCTGCACGACATCGCCCAGCGTGCGCACCGCCGCAGCCTGGTGGTCATCCTCAGCGACCTGCTCAACGATGCGGACCAGGAGGACGCCGTGTTCGATGCCCTGCAGCACCTGCGGTTCAACAAGCACGACATCATCCTCTTCCATGTGGTGGACCGCCAGAACGAGTTGGAGCTGGCCCTCCCCGACCGTCCTTACACGTTCGTGGACGTGGAGACCGCACAGGAGGTGAAGGCCCATCCATCGGAGTTGCGAGCAGCCTATCGTGTGGCCATGGAGGAGCGGTGGCATCGGTTGAAGCTCCGGTGTGCACAGTACCGCATCGACCTGGTGGAGGCCGATGTGCGCGCCGGTTTCGGTCCCATCATGCTGGAGTTCCTCACGCGGAGGGCACGGATGTATTAGTGTTCGTTGTTCGTTGTTCGTTGTTCGTTGTTCGTTGTTCGTTGTTCGTTGTTCGAAGAGGCTGGTCCCGTTCGGCGTACCCGGATGCTTCAATAGCCTTACCTGGCGCCGCAGGAGGTGTGCTCGACCAACGAACAAGGAACCTCGCTTATCGAAACACTTGCACATTCATTTTCTACCCCTACCTTTGCAGCCGCTCAGCCGCAAGGCGGAGCAAGTCGGACCGGTAGTTCAGCTGGTTAGAATGCCGCCCTGTCACGGCGGAGGTCGCGGGTTCGAGTCCCGTCCGGTCCGCAAAAAGCCCCTTCCGAGGGGCTTTTTTCATTTTAAGCCGACGGGACGAGAAGCCTGTCCCGAGCAAACCCCGAGGTACGAGGGGCGTGTCGAGGGAAGGCCCGTCCGGTCCGCAAAAAGCCCCTTCCGAGGGGCTTTTTTCATTTTAAGCCGACGGGACGAAACCCGAGAGGAACGGTAGCGCTTTGATCCCAAGAGTGATTTCACGCGAAAAAGGTCATCTTCGGATGGCCTTTCGCATTCCATCAAACCCATGCGCCCCCTCCTGTTCGCCGCACTGCTGTGGATACCCAACGTACTCCGGGCGCAGGATGCCTCCCTGGTCCCGGGCTTCCGAAGCACGCTTGCCGGTGCCACCGATGATACGCTGCGGGCGTCGCTGCTGGCGGACATCTGTTTCAACCTGATGCGTGAAGCGCCGGACAGCGCACAGTGGTACGGGGAGCGGGCACGTTCGCTGGCCCAACGTATCGCGGATGCGCGTACAACAACACGAGCCAACCACTACCTGGGCCTGCTCGCCCTGGAGCAGGGTGATGCCGCCAATGCACAGAAGCTCCTGGCCGCAGCGTTACGCGCATCAGGCTACGGCCCCCGCAGCGCGGAACAGGCCGGTCTGCTCCGCAGCATGGCCGATGTACAGCGTGCCCAAGGCCGTGCAGCGGCAGCGGCGGAACACTACGCGGAAGTGCTGTCCATCGCACAGTCCACCGGACAGCGGTCACAACTGCCCGAACTGCACCAACTGCTCGCGGAACTTGCCGTTCAGCGTTCAGCCCCCTCCGAGGCCACCTACCACTACAATCGGTGCAACGCCCTGCTCGACAGCGCCCGCTACGTTGCGCTCGCACAGGAGCGGAGCGCCTGGCAGCACGCTGCTGATAGCATGTCCGCCGCACACCGCACAACCCTCGAACAGCGCGAGGAGGCCCACCAACGTGCCTCTGCGGCCCAACACCGGTGGCTGCTCACAGCCGGCATCGGCGGGGCGGTCCTTCTGCTCATCACGCTGGTACTGCTCGTCCGCCGCAGGCAACCCGGCACCTACACCCCACCACCTGCGGCCACGCCACTTGCAGCGGTCGAAGCACCGGTGGCGGTATCGGTGAAGGACCCTCCTACCGCTGGGCACCAACAGCTGCGCTACCTGCTCGACCCCGCCGTGGTGCAGGACCGCCTGCAGCATGCGGTGACCCTGCTGAAGGAGGGCCGCCAGATCGAAGCGCTCGCACAGCTGCAGGGAACCGGGAAAATGATGCACTACGCGGCGGCTGGTGCGCCGGATGCGCGCGTCCGGCTGGAGGATGAGCTCACATTCCTGCGTCAATGCGTGAAGGTGCTGGCGGTGGGGCGGTCCGACCTGACGTTCGAAGGGACAGCCGATGCGTCGGCGCTGGATGGGGAACGGACCCTTCCCCTCATGGCGGTATGGCCGTTCGTGCAATGCCTGGTGGATGGAGCGGCGCCGGCACGCCAGCTGAGCGTCCGGTTCAGCGGTTCGGCCACATCCACCACGTGCACCATCAGGTGCGATCACGCACCCATGCCCACAGGGTGGTGCCGTTCCGTGTCACCCTTCATCCAGGCCCAGCAGCAGGACATCAGCGACCAGCTGGGGCACGCGTTCAGCAACAGCACAACGGAGCTCAATGATGACCAGGGGAGGGTGACCGGTCGTCTGGCGATATTGGTGTTCCAACTTGACCCGACCGCCTGACCTTCGTGCATGCAACGGCGGCCAGGCGCGGTTGGCCAGCGTGATCGCCGGGCAGGGGCATCAGGCGGTAACATTGGACCGGACCATTGCTACGCGCCCGCAGCCGTTCGTGTAAGCGCAACGCGAGTTCTCTGCGGCACCGGTACTTTCGGGGCATGATCGTCCTGAAGGACATCCGCAAGGCATACATCACGGGGGCCAACATCCTGCAGGTGCTCAAGGGCATCGACCTGGAGATCCGCAGCGGTGAGCTGGTGAGCATCATGGGCAGTTCGGGTTCCGGCAAGAGCACCATGCTCAACATCATCGGGATCCTGGACAACTACGACAGCGGGGAGTACCTGCTGGACGGGATGCTCATCAAGGGGCAGAGCGAGACGGAGAACGCCATCCTGCGCAGCAGGTACATCGGGTTCGTTTTCCAGAGCTTCAACCTCATCGCCTTCAAGAACGCCCAGGAGAACGTGGCGCTGCCCTTGTACTACCAGGGGGTTCCGCGCCGCAAGCGCAACGAGCTGGCCCTGGAGATGCTGGGCCGGGTGGGTCTGCGTGATTGGGCCCACCACATGCCCAATGAGATGAGCGGTGGCCAGAAGCAGCGTGTGGCCATCGCGCGCGCCCTGATCAGCGACCCGAAGATCATCCTCGCCGACGAGCCCACGGGGGCGCTGGACAGCAGGACCAGTGATGAAGTGATGGCGCTGCTCACCGAGGTGAACCGCGACCTGGGCAAGACCGTGGTGATCGTGACCCACGAACGGGACGTGGCCGCCGCCACCCAGCGTGTGATCTACCTGCGCGATGGCCTCATCGAGAACGCCCACCTGGATCCACGCAGCCTGAGCACCAGCATGGACGGTGTGACGGCGACCCGCAAACCCGCCGGCGATGTTCGATAAGGAGAAGTGGGCGGAGGTGCTTGACAGCATCGGCAAGAACAAGCTGCGCGCCGTGTTGACCGGGTTCGCCGTGTTCTGGGGCATCTTCATGCTCATCATCCTGCTGGGCGCAGGGGCCGGCCTTCGCAACGGGTTCAGCTACAACTTCCGCAACACCGCCACCAACAGCATCCGCATCTGGGGCAACGAGACCAGCAAGCCGTGGAAGGGCCTGCCGCCCAACCGTTCGATCGCGTTGGAGGATGATGACATCGTGGCACTGAAGAACGCCATCCCGGGCATCCAGCACATCAGCGGGCAGTATAGTGTATGGCGTGGGGAGAGCAAGCTGCAGTACGGCATGAACGCTGGCAGTTACAGCATCCGTGGCATCCAGCCCGCCTACCAGCAACTGCAGCACCAGCGTATCATCAAAGGGCGCTTCATCAACGAGGTGGACCAGGTGCAGGACCGCAAGGTCATCGTCATCGCCGAGGACTGTCGCACCGAACTGTTCAAGAAGGAGGACCCGTTGCACAGGTGGGTGAACGTGAACGGCATTCCCTTCAAGGTGGTGGGCCTTTACGCTTACGATACCGGCGGGCCGGAACGCGGGCAGCGCAGCCCGGTGTACATCCCGCTCAGCGCCGCGCAGAAGGTCTTCAACGCCAAGGGCATCGTGGACGACATCACCTTCAGCTTCGCCGATGCCAGTGTTGCCGGAGCGAAGCGGGCCGAACAGCGCGCCGTCCACACCCTTGCACGCAGGCACGACTTCGACCCCACCGATGAGCGCGCCCTATGGGTGAACAACAACGTGGAGAACGTGGGCACCATCGGCAATGTGTTCACGGGCATCACCGCCTTCCTGTGGTTCGTGGGCATCGGCTCGCTCATCGCGGGCATCGTGGGTGTCAGCAACATCATGCTCATCGTGGTGAAGGAGCGCACGCGAGAGATCGGCATCCGCAAGGCGCTGGGCGCCACACCGGCCAATGTGGTGGGCCAGGTGCTGCTGGAGTCCATCTTCATCACCGGCCTGGCGGGCTGGCTGGGCCTGGTGCTGGGCATCTTCCTCATGGAGGGGATCGCCAGCGTGGTGCCCGGCAGCGAGTTCTTCCGCGATCCCACCATCCGCATCGACGTGGCCATCACCGCCCTGATCGCCTTGATCATCGCCGGTGCGCTCGCCGGGTTCATCCCCGCGCGCCGTGCCGCCGCCATCCGTCCCATCGAAGCCCTCCGCGACGAATAACATCATGTTCGACAACGACCGCTGGGGAGAGATCTGGAACACGCTGAGCAGGAACAAGCTGCGCAGTTTCCTCACCATGTTCGGTGTGGCATGGGGCATCTTCATGCTGGTGGTGATGCTGGGCATGGGCAATGGGCTGAAGAACGCCGTGCTCGGTGGCTTCGAGGGGTTCGCCACCAACAGCTGCTTCCTGTGGACCATGCCCACCACCAAGCCCTATGCGGGCTTCCAGAAGGGGCGCAGCTTCACCTTCGACAACGAGGACATCAGCATCATTCGCAACAACGTGCCGGGCATCCAGGTCTGCTCCCCACAGCTGCAGTTGGGTGGCTGGCAGAGCGGCAACAACGTCAGCTACAACGGCAAGGTGGGTGCCTTCAGCGTGTACGGTAGCGAGCCCGAGGTGATCCAGGTGGAGGCCATCCGCCTGCCGCAGGGGCGCTTCCTGAACCACGCCGACCTCAGCGACGAGCGTAAGGTGGCGGTGATCGGACAGGACGTGGTGGACCAGCTCTTCAAGCCCGAGGACCCGATCGGCAAGCACATCAAGATCAACGGCGTGTATTTCCAGGTGGTGGGGGTGAGCAAGAAGAAGAGCAGCGCAGAGATGGGCGACAACCCCGATGCCAAGATCCATGTACCCTTCACCACGTTCCAGAAGGCCTTCAACGCCCTCAACGAAGTGCATTGGTTCACGCTGGTGGCCGAACCCGGTGTGGACGTGGGCGAAGTGGAGAAGCAAGTGCGCCAGCTGATGGCCCGCAAACACCGGGTGGACCCCACGGATGAGAGCGCCTTCGGCAGCTGGAACATGCAGGAGTTCTATGGCAAGATGAACGGCCTCTTCATCGGCATCGGTGGCCTCAGCTGGTTCGTGGGCATCTGCACCCTGCTGGCGGGCGCCATCGGCATCGGAAACATCATGCTGGTGAGCATCCAGGAGCGCACCAAGGAGATCGGCATCCGCCGCAGCCTGGGCGCCACCCCGCGCAACATCACCGGGCAGATCGTGCAGGAGGCCCTCACGCTCACCTTCATCGCCGGCTACTTCGGCCTGCTCGCCGGCGTGGGCGTGCTGGAGGCCATCCGGAGCGTGGCCGGTGATGCTGATTTCTTCAAGAACCCCGGCGTCGACCTGTTCGTCGCCCTCGTCGCCTTCGCCGTGCTCATCGCCAGTGGCCTCCTCGCCGGCCTGTTACCTGCACGCAGGGCCATGGCCATCAAGGCTGTGGATGCCCTCCGTGCCGAATGACCTTCCTCACCGCCAGACAACCGACCACCGGAACCATGAGAAAGATCCTCAAATACCTCCTCTTCATCGCACTGGGCGTCCTCTTCATCTGGACGCTCTACTTCCTCTACCAGAAGAGCGCCAGCCGACCCGACGAGTTCAAGGTGGAGAAGCTTGCGCGCAACAACGTGGTGAAGAAGACCGTGGCCAACGGCAAGATCGTGCCGCGCAAGGAGATCCTCATCAAGCCGGTGGTGAGCGGCATCATCTCCGAGCTCTATGTGGAGGCCGGCCAGCTGGTGAAGAAGGACCAGCCGCTCGCCAAGATCAAGATCGTGCCGGACATGCTCAGCCTGAGCAACGCCGAGAACCGGGTGGCCAACGCCGAGATCGCCCGACAGAACGTACGCCTCAACTACGACCGCAACAAGCCCCTTGCCGACAAAGGCGTGATCAGCGCGGCCGAGATGCAGACCTTCGACATGGCCCTGCGCAACGCCAAGCAGGAAGTGTCCGCAGCACAGGAGGCGCTACAAGTCGTGCGTGATGGCATCAGCCGAAGCAGCGCGGGCAACACCATCGTGCGCAGCACCATCGAGGGCATGGTGCTCGATGTGCCCGTGAAGGAGGGCAACAGCGTGATCGAGCGCAACAACTTCAACGAGGGCACCACCATCGCCGCCATCGCCGACATGGCCGACCTGATCTTCCAGGGCAAGGTGGATGAGAGCGAGGTGGGCAAGGTGAAGCTGGGCATGCCCGTGGTGCTCACCGTGGGTGCCATCGAGAACGCCAGATGGGATGCGGACCTGGAGTACATCGCACCCAAGGGGGTGGAAGAGAACGGAGCCATCCAGTTCGAGATCCGCGCGGCCGTGAAGGTGAAGGAGGGTCAGACCCTGCGGAGCGGATACAGTGCCAACGCCGACATCGTGCTCGAACAGCGCGACAGTGTCTACACCGTACCCGAGAGCATCGTGGAGTTCAGCGAGAAGGGCGACAGCGCCTTCGTGCAGGTGAAGAACGGTGAGGACTGGAAGAGGACCTATATCAAGACCGGCCTCAGCGATGGCATCAACCTGGAGGTGCTGAGCGGGGTGGAACCCGGCACCGAACTGAAGGGGGCGAAAGTGGAACCCGCCGCTGATGCGGAAGGCACGGAGAAGGAGTGACCGCCTTGTTGCGGATATTCGCAGCATGAGCTTTCGAACCCTCCTTGCACTACCGGCCTGCTGCCTTGCGCTTGCCAGCCACGCTCAGCAGCCTGACCTCAACGCCCTCGACGCCTACATCGCCGATGCGGTGGTGAAATTCGACCAGCCCGGACTCGCCGTGGGCATTGTGAAGGACGGGCAGCTGGTCTGGAGCAAAGGCTACGGCAAACTGGACCTCGCCAAGCCCGAGCCCGTGACCCCGAACAGCATCTTCTTCGTGGCCAGCATCAGCAAGGCCTTCACCGCGTGCGCCGTGGGACTGCTGGTGGACGACGGCAAGCTCGCCTGGAACGACCCGGTGGTGAAGCACATGCCGTGGTTCAAGACCCCCGACCCCTATGTGACCGAGCACATGATGGTGAAGGACCTGCTCTGCCACCGCAGCGGCTGGATCACCTTCGATGGCGACCTGCTCTGGTACGGCACGGACCTCAGCCAGCGCGAGATCCTGGAGCGCCATGCCAGCGAACCGTTCACCCATGCCTTCCGCGACGAGTTCGGATACAGCAACCTCATGTACATCGCCGCGGCACAGCTCATCGAGGGCGTGAGCGGCAAGACCTGGGATGCCTTCGTCACCGAACGCATCCTGCAGCCGCTGGACATGACGCGCACCACCGTGGAGACCGCGGACCTGGCGCGCTTCACCGATGTGGCCCTGCCTCACGTGCGCAAGGGACAGGACCCCGCTGCACCCCAGAAGAGCATGCCCTACCAGTCACTGCAAGGGGCCGACGGCGCCACCGGCATCAACAGCTGTGTGTCCGACCTAGCCAAATGGGACGCCATGTGGGCGGATGAGGGCAAGGTGAACGGCAAACCCTTCCTGAGCCCCGCCACCTACACCACCCTCACCAGTTCGCACCTGCCCATGGGCGGTCGTCGCGATGGTGCTGCGCTCGGCTGGTTCCTCGAAGAGAACAACGGCCACACCGTGATCACCCACAGCGGCGGCATGCCGGGCTTTATCCTCAACCATGCCGTGGTGCCGGACAAGGACCTCGCCGTGATCGCCCTGGGCAATGGCGAGACCTACAGCGTCTTTGCGATCACCAGCAAGATCCTGGACCTCTACCTGGGCGAAGGCACCGCCGATCCCGTTTCGGACATGCTGCCCCGCCTGGCGAAGCGGGCGGAGCGCGAAGCCAAGCGCCGTGCGGATCGTCTTGCCGCTCGTGTACCCAAGACCAAGCCCTCCCTCCCGCCGGGCAACTATGCCGGCACCTACACGGAAAAGATCTACGGCACGGCCACCATCACAGAGGCGAACGGCACGTTGCAACTCACCTTCCAGCCCGCCAAGGACCTGCTCACCGGCACACTCGGCCACTGGCACTACGACACGTTCCAATGGCAACATGCCGACCCCTTCCTGGAGCCCGGCTACATCACCTTCGCCTTTGATGCGGACCATCAGGTCACCGGCTTCACGGTGGACCTGCACAGCCCCGACTTCCATTTCTACAAGCTCGACTTCAGCAAGCGGTGACCCGGGCACTTCGTCGCATCCTGCCATTCCTGCTGGTGCTGGCCATCTTCAGCTGGTACCCCGACCTTGGCCGGAATGCCAACACCATGAGCCGCGCCGCCACGGTAGCGGCCATTGCTGAGCGCGGCGACCTCTGCATCGATGCGTATCAGGGCGAAACGGCAGACAAGGCGCTGGTGAACGGCCACTACTATTCGGAGAAGGCGCCACTTCCCGCCCTGGTGGTAGCGCCGGTGTGGGTGGCGGCCCATCGGCTCGGACTGGTCACGCCCGGCGATCGTGGCCTGCTCACTGACGGCCTGCTCGCGCTCGGTGGGTTCCTCTGCGGCAGCCTGCCACTGGCCCTCATCCTGCTCTACACCTGGCGCAGGCTGGAGGAACGCCACCCGCCACATCGCGCCTATCTAATAAGCATGTTCGCCTTCCTTGGCGCGTTCCCCTTCCTCTACGCGGGCAGCTTCCAAGGCCACCTGCTCGCTGCCCTGTTCCTGCTGCTGGCATGGGAAACAAGGCGCCGCCAGCGCTACTTGGTCAGTGGTCTGCTGGCGGGTGCCGCCGTGATGTGCGAATACAGCCTCTTCCTGTTCCCGCTGGCATGGACGGTACAGGGGGCGTACCGCAGGCAATGGCCGGCCCTCGCCCGGTTCATCGCGGGAGGTCTGCCAGCAGTGGCACTGCTCGTGGCGCACAACATGGCCGTGAGCGGATCGCCCTTCAGCCTTCCCTATGACCACACGGCGCTGCACGGCGATACCAGCCGCTACCTGGGCCTGGCGCTCCCCTCCCCCCGGGCGCTCTGGGGCCTGCTCTTCAGCGGTTACCGGGGCCTCTTCGTACACGCACCGATCACCCTGCTGATCCTGTACCACATGGCTGCAAGACCCATCGTTGCAGACCTTCGCAGCATCCTGCTACACCCCTTGGTCGTTCCATCCGCCGCGCTGGTAGTGCTGCTGAGCTCACACAGCATGTGGTGGGGCGGATGGGCGTGGGGACCGCGACACCTGACCAGCCTTGCCGTGCTGCTACTTGCCACCGGACTGCCACTGCTGCCATGGACCAGTGCCGTGCGCAGGTGGTTCCTGGGGGTGGGTGCGATGGGGATCGTGATGAACATCGGGGCACGCCTGACCTCCGGCTACAGCCTTCCCACGGATGTCGGGCGCCCCTTCATGGATGTGGTACTACCTGCCCTATTGAGCGGTCAACCCGGTGGAGGCCCCTGGACCGATCTGCTCCATCTGGGGCCCATCGCCGGCGCTGCGGGCTTCATCGGTGCGCTCTGCCTCACCGTTCGCTGGAGCCTGCGTTCGCTCTCCACCGCCCACCCCTGATCCATGCACCTCTTCCACTGCCCCCTGCCCGACATCCCGGAGATCGACCTTCCCGAGGAGGAGGCCCATCATGCGCACCATGTGCTGCGCCTTCAGGCGGGTGCCACCGTGGGGCTGCTGGATGGGCGCGGTGCGCTGGCCCGCGCCGCCATCGTGGCCTGCAGCAAACGCGGAGTGCGTGTGCAGGTCATCGACATGGAACGATCGGCCGCCGAACGTTCGCATCCGATCCACCTCGCCGTTGCCCCCACCAAGACCAGCGACCGCTTCGAGTGGTTCGTGGAGAAAGCCGTTGAGCTCGGGGTGGACAGCATCGTCCCGGTGGAGACCGAGCGTACGGAGCGCAGCCGCCTGCGTGTGGACCGGCTGGAGCGGGTGGCCATCAGCGCCATGAAGCAGAGCCGTCGCCGCTGGCTGCCGCGGATCGCACCGCTCACCCCCTTGAAGGAACTGATCGAGGCCCCCCTCCCGCCGCAGCGGCTCTTCGGGTGGTGCGAAGGACAGCACCGATCCCTGATGGACACGTACCGGAACGATACCGGTGCGCTGGTGCTCATCGGTCCGGAGGGCGACCTCAGTACGGGAGAGGCCTCCATCCTGCTGGCTGCAGGCTTTACGGCGGTATCCATCGGCGGTGCGCGCCTGCGCACCGAGACCGCCGCGCTCGCCGCATGCTGCTGGATGAGCCTGGCACAGCAGCGCGGCTGAACACGACCACCACAGGCACCCGTACCTTCGCACCATGCTCCGCCTTGTTGCGTTGGCCGCCCTCCTGCTTTCCGCCAGCCCGGTAGCGCACGCCCAATCAGCCTATCAACTGGCCGTGCTCAAATACAGCGGAGGTGGCGATTGGTACGGGAACCCCACGGCCGTGCCGAATTTGGTGAAGTTCTGCAACAGCAGGCTGGGCATGAACATCAACCCCGATGTGCCGGCCGTGGAGGTAGGGGGGCCAGACCTGTTCAACCACCCGTTCGTGCACATGACGGGCCACGGCAACATCACCCTGAGCCCGCAGGAGGTGGACAACCTCCGCAACTACCTCATCGCCGGCGGTTTCCTGCACATCAGTGACAACTACGGCATGGACCCGTTCATCCGGCCCGTTCTCGCGCGGCTGTTCCCCGAGCTTGAACTGGTGGAACTGCCGTTCGCGCACCCCATCTATCACCAGCAGTTCGACTTCCCCAATGGTCTGCCCAAGATCCACGAGCACGATGACAAGCCCCCGCGCGGATACGCGCTCATCTGGGAGGACCGCGTGGTGGTGTTCTACGACCTGGAGTGCGACCTGGGTGACGGGTGGGAGGATGCGGGGGTACATGGTGACAGCGAAGCCATCCGCACCAAGGCCCTGCAGATGGGCGCCAACCTCGTGCGTTATGCCTTCGGCGGCACACCCGACCAATGAACCGCACACAGCCCGCCTGCACCCTATATGGCGAACAGCAGGCGACCATACGCGTTATCTTCGGACCACCGTTGCACCCATGCACATGAACCTCCTCCGTCACGGCCTGGCCCTCGCGATCGTGGTCGGGGCCGCCTCTTCCGGTCACGCGCAGAACGCCTACCTCACCAGCAACGGCATCCCCCGTTACATACGGGCCGGTCAGGACCTGCCCATCGTGGCGCGTGTGCGCAACGCGGGCACAACTGCGTACTTCACGTTCGCTGTGAAATGGCGGCTCAACGGGGGCGCCGTCCAGAGCATGGACCCGTTCACCGTGGGTGGCAATGGCATCATCAACAACTCCTATTGGGAGGTGAACCATCCGGTGCCACTGAACGCCACCCAGGGTCCCCGGACCTTGAAGGTGTGGGTGGATGTGGCGGGTGAGACGGACCGGACCAACGACACGCTCACCTACTCGTTCACCGCGCTCAACGCATGGGCGGACAAGGCCGTGCTGCTGGAGGTGCGCACGGAGACCTGGTGCCCTGTTTGCCCGCCTTGCAACAGCACCACCAACCTGCTGGATGATGACGCCATGCAGGCGGTGGCCAAATTCCACTTGACCGACGCGTTGGACGACTGCGCGGAATGCATCACCTACTTCGGGCAGTACGGTCAGGTGAACACGCCTGCGGGCATCTTCGAGATGGGCGACCTTGGCACATCGGTGATCGGCCCCAACCACACTGCATGGGCTGCGGAATTCGCACAGCGTCGCACGGGGGTATCACCCGTTGAATTGGGCATGAGCGCAAATCTCAACAACACCACGCGTCAATTGACGGTGTCGCTCACCGCCACCTACACCTACGGTTTCGCCGGCACGCACAAGCTGAACGTGTACCTGCTGGAGGACAACGTTGCTGCGGCCCAAACGAACGCGCCGGCCAACTACCTGCACCAGGGCGTGATGCGCGCCATGCTGGGCGGGGCGAACGGCAGCACAGGCATCATCCCCGGCACACCCGTGGCCGGAACGCCCTACACCGCGAACTACACCTACACGGTGCCTGCGGGCTACAACCTGGGCAACCTGCGCCTGATCGGCGTGGCGGAGCACAGCACCGGTGCTGCGAACGGCAGGCACACGCTGAACGTGCTCACCAGCACCGCAGCCGGGGTGGGCATTACCGAATTGGGCCTGGCCGACAATGGCCTCCGCGCCCATCCTTCCCCCTTTGCGGACCTGCTGCAGCTGCGGGTGAACGATGCGGAGGGCATGGCCACGGCAGAGCTCATCGGCATGGATGGTCGGCTGGCCTTGAGCGGCACGGTGCGGTTCTCCGGTGGTGAAGCACGTTGGGACCTGTCCACCGCTGCGCTTGCAGAGGGCAGCTACCTGCTGCGTGTTCAATTAGGCGGTCGCACGCTGATGCAGCGGTCGCACCATGTGAGGCGCTGAACCTGCGCCGGTGCTCCGGCATGCGCGATCGGCGTGGGGACGCTACCTTTGGAGCATTCCATTGCGAGCGTACCATGGCACGACGTGACCAGGCTGTTGAAACGGAAGAGGGCATGACCCTGGAGGAGGTGCGTGCGGAGATCCTGCGCGACTACCGCATTGTGACCGAAAGCCGCGAGGCCAGCCTGCTGGGCCGCAAGGAGGTACTTACCGGCAAAGCGAAGTTCGGCATCTTCGGTGATGGCAAGGAACTGGCGCAGGTGTGCATGGCCAAGCAGTTCCGCAACGGCGATTGGCGGAGCGGCTACTACCGGGACATGACCTTCATGATCGCCATCGGTGAGCTCACCGTGCAGCAGTGGTTCGCCCAGCTCTACGCGCACGCCGACCTCGCCCACGAGCCCGCCAGCGCCGGCCGCCAGATGAACGGTCACTTCGCCACACGCAGCCTGGATGAGAGCGGAGCGTGGAAGGACCTGATGGCCCAGCCCAACTCAAGCCCGGATATCAGCCCCACCGGTGGCCAGATGCCCCGTTTGCTGGGACTGGCGCAGGCCAGCAAGGTGTTCCGCCACAACACCGCGCTGCACGGGCACTCACACCTGAGCGACAAGGGTTCCGAGGTGGCCTTCGGCACCATCGGTGATGCCAGCACCAGCGAAGGCCACTTCTGGGAGACCATGAACGCAGCCGGTGTGTTGCAGGTGCCCCTGGCGATGAGCGTATGGGACGATGGCTGGGGCATCAGCGTTAGCAAGGACCACCAGACCACCAAAGGCAGCATCAGCACCCTGTTGCAGGGCTTCCAGAAGGAGGAGGGCACCAACGGTGTGCGCATCTACCGGACCAAAGGATGGGACTATGCCGGTCTGAACCGGGTCTACGAGGAGGCCATCGCATTGTGCCGCGAGGAGCATGTCCCCTGCCTAATCCATGTGGAGGAAGTGACCCAGCCACAGGGCCACAGCACCAGCGGCAGTCACGAGCGCTACAAGAGCACCGTGAGCGATTGGATCCGCGACAAGGACGGCAACCCCGTGCAGGAGGTGCCGCTGCTGGAGTGGTACAAGGTGTATGACTGCAACGTGAAGTTCCGCGAGTGGATCCTGAACTTCCGGCCGGGCGGTGAGGCCATCGCCACCGCGGAGGAGCTTGATGCCATCGAGAAGGAAGCCAAGGCCGATGTGCGGACCGCGCAGAAGGCGGCCTGGGCCGCATACCTTGCCCCCATCCAGCAGGAAGCACAAGAGGCCGTTGGACTGCTGGAGGCGTTGTCGATCGTATGCCGGGCTCAGGTCGAGGTGGCCGCATTGGCCCAGGACCTGCGCCATGCCATGGACCCCGGGCGGCGCGAAGTGCTCAGCACGGCCCGCCGCGCCCTCACCATCACACTGGACGACGAAAGCGGCGAACGCCACCGCCTGCAGCAGTGGGTGGACCGCTGCCTGGCGGAGAACGCGGAACGCTACGGAAGCCACCTGTACAGCGAAGGTCACAACAGCTGCCTGAAGGTGCCGGAAGTACCCGTTCGCTATGACAGCGATGAACAGGTGGACGGCCGCATCATCATCCGCGACAACTTCGCCGCGCTCTTCGAGCAGAACCCGCTGGTGCTGATGTTCGGGGAGGACACCGGCAAGATCGGCGATGTGAACCAGGGCATGGAAGGCATGCAGGCCCGCTTCGGTGAAGTGCGTGTGAGCGATACCGGCATCCGCGAGGCCACCATCCTCGGACAGGGCATCGGCATGGCGCTCCGCGGACTGCGTCCCATTGCGGAGATCCAGTACCTGGACTACCTGCTGTACTGTCTTCAGGGCATGAGCGACGACCTCGCAACCGTACGGTGGCGCACCAAGGGCGGTCAGAAAGCCCCCCTGATCGTCCGTACCCGCGGCCACCGGCTGGAAGGGGTGTGGCATAGTGGCAGCCCCATGGGAATGATCCTTGGCAGCGTGCGCGGTGTGGTGGTATGCACCCCCCGCAACATGCAGCAGGCATCTGGCATGTACAACACCCTGCTCCAGGGTGATGATCCCGCCCTGGTGGTGGAATGCCTCAACGGTTACCGCAGCAAGGAGCGCATGCCCGCCAACCTGGGCAGTTACACAGTGCCAATCGGCGAGGTGGAGGTGGTTCGCGAAGGCAGTGACATCACCCTGCTCAGTTACGGCAGCACGTTCAACGTATGCATGGCAGCCGCAGACCGGCTGTCCGCGCTCGGCATCAGCGTGGAGCTCGTCGATGCACGCACCCTGCTCCCCTTCGACCGCGCCCACCGGACCGTGCAGAGCCTGAAAAAGACCAACCGCCTGCTGGTGGTGGACGAGGACGTACCGGGCGGCGCAAGTGCCTATCTGTTGCAGCAGGTGCTGGAAGAGCAGGGCGGTTACCGGCACCTGGATGTCCCCCCCTCAACGCTCACCTCCAAAGCCCACCGGCCTGCATACGGCAGTGATGGCGACTATTTCAGCAAGCCCAGCGTGGAAGATGTGGTGGAGCGATGTGTGAGGATGATCGGGGAGTGACCTTTGCAGTATCGCTGCCCACGACGGTACCGTGACGATACACGTGCATCGCTCTTCGGTCGCCTGCAGGGGCCACTGCCCATCGCCACATTGGACATGACCGCCGACCCACTTGGTGCAATGCACAGAAGCACCTTGCTTTGCAACGGCCCGGTATGGGCCCACCGCCCCCCCAATGACCGCATCCACCACACCCGGCTTTCCGAAGGTCGTCCTCATCACCGGCGGCACCAGTGGCCTGGGGCGTAGCATGTGCGAGCGGCTCGCGGCCACCGGTCACCGCGTCTATGGCACCGGTCGCAGGGTGAACGGAACTGAGGCGCAGAGCGCCTACACCTTGGTGGCCATGGACGTCACCGATACACAGAGCGTGAACGCCGCGGTAGAACTGGTGCTCAAGGAGGCCGGCCGCATCGACGTGCTCATCAACAACGCCGGGCTTGGCATCCAGGGGCCCGTGGAGGACATCGACACCGATCTGGCACACCGCCTCATGGACACCAACGTGTACGGCCCACACAGGCTGATGCGCGCGGTGCTGCCTGCGATGCGTTCACAGGGCAGTGGGCTCATCATCAACATCAGCAGCATCGCCGCCAACTTCGGGCTGCCCTACCGTGGATTCTACAGCGCCAGCAAGGCCGCGCTTGACCGGCTCAGCGAGGCCCTCAGCACCGAAGTGGCACGCTTCGGCATACAGGTCGTCACCGTGCAGCCCGGCGAGTTCAACACCAACATCGCCGGAGCGCGCCTGCGTCCCGAAGTGATCGGCGAGGCCAACCGGCAAGGCTATGAGAAGGCCATGGCCGTGCTGGGAGGCAGCATGCACTACAGCCGCGACCCCGATGAATTGGCACGCGTGGTGGCCCGAATCATCGCAGATCCGAAGCCGAAGAGCGTGTACCGTGTGGCCGAAGGGGTGCAGAAGTTGAGCGTGCTGGTCAAGAAACTGCTGCCTGGCCGCATGTTCGAACGAATGGTGCGCAAGCACTACGAGTGAGCCATGATCGCCTACGACAGCTCCAACTGGTGGCGGGCCCTGGCCCTGCACCGCTCGGACACCTTCCGCAAGCTGGTGCCCCTGCTGCTGCTGGTGGGGCTCATTACCGCGGCCATCGGATACTGGGAGGTGCGCTACCTGAAGCTGGGTAAAGAGAGCTTCGTCAGCAATCTTCCGGTGATGCACAGCCTGCTGGGCTTCGCCATCAGCATGTTGCTGGTGTTCCGCACCAACACGGCCTACGACCGCTGGTGGGAGGGGCGCAAGTTGTGGGGACAGCTGGTGAACGTGAGCCGGAACACGGCCGTGAAGATCGCGGTGTATGCTGCGCCGGACGATACCAGCACCCGCAGCTACTTCGCCAAGCTGATCCCACAGTTCGCCCACGAGCTCATGCAGCACCTGCGTTCAGAGAAAACGCGGTTGGAACTGGATGCGCGCCCGCATCCGGAGATCGCCGACCTGGACCGCAGCAAGCATGTGCCCGCGCAAGTGGCCCTGTTGATGCAGCAACGAAGCATGCGCATGTACCGCGACGGCCTCATCTCCGGCGAGCAGCTCATCGCCCTCAACACGGACCTCACCCAGTTCCTCGACATCTGCGGGGCCTGCGAGCGCATCCGCAACACCCCCATCCCCTACTCCTACAGCAGCTTCCTGAAGAAGTTCATCGTCGTCTATGTGCTCACGCTACCCTTCGGTTTCGTCTTCACGTTGGGCTACATCGCCATCCCCGTGGTGATGTTCATCTTCTATGTGCTGGCCAGCCTGGAGCTCATTGCCGAGGAAGTGGAAGAGCCCTTTGGCAAGGACGCCAACGACCTGCCCATGGAGCGGCTGTGCGATATGATCGGCAAGAACGTGGCCGAGGTGCTGGAGTGACCGCACCCATTGCCCGGTTCACCCTTTCCCGTAGGTTCGCAGCCCATGTCACCCCTCTTCACCGACAAGCGTACGGCCCTGCTCATCACGGTGGCCGCACTGGGCTACTTCGTGGACATCTACGACCTGGTGCTGTTCAATGTGGTGAAGCGAGAGAGCCTGGAGTTCATCCTTGGTGCGGGCCATCCTGCCATCAAGGACACGGGTGTGGCGCTGTTCAACTGGCAGATGGCGGGCATGCTGGCAGGCGGCATCCTGTGGGGGGTGTGGGGTGACAAGAAGGGTCGCATCACCGTGCTCTTCGGCAGCATTCTCCTGTACTCCCTTGCCAACATCGCCAACGCCTTCACCTTCGACATAAGCTCCTACGCCTTGGTGCGCTTCATCGCAGGGGTCGGGCTCGCGGGTGAACTGGGCGCAGGCATCACCCTGATCACCGAGACCATGCCGGCGGGCAAACGAGGCTATGGAACCATGGTGGTGGTCACCTTCGGTGCGCTTGGTGCCGTGTTCGCGGACGAGGTGGTGCGCCAGGGCCAGGTGCTGGGTCTGGTCTACACCCACTTCACGGGCCATGCCTTGATGGACTGGCAGGTGGCCTACCTGGTTGGCGGGCTCATGGGCCTCGTGCTGTTGGCGATGCGTGTGGGTGCGTTCGAAAGCGGACTTTTCCACCGGGTGAAGGAAAGCACCGTCCGCAAGGGCGACCTGCGCATGCTCTTCAACGACAAGGACCGGCTGCTGCGCTACCTCAGCTGCATCCTGATCGGCGTGCCTGTCTGGTACGTGATCGGCGTGCTGGTCAACCTCAGCCAGGATGTGTTCGTGCCCCAGTTGCGCATCGACACCACTGCCCTCGCGGCCGATGAGCTCAAGCGCATCAACGGCACCGCGATCCGCTACGCTTACATCGGCCTCAGCATCGGCGACCTCCTGAGCGGACTCCTCAGCCAGTTGCTACGCAGCAGAAAGCGCGTGCTATACGGATACCTTGCGGCCAACCTGCTGCTCACCTTGGGCTTCCTCTTCGGCATGGAAGGTGCCACCATCGCCACCTACAACTGGATGTGCCTGGCCTTGGGCACAGCCACGGGCTATTGGGTCATCTTCGTCACCGTGGCCAGCGAACAGTTCGGAACCAACATCCGGAGCACCGTGGCCACCACCACACCCAACATGGTGCGTGGCATGGTACTGCCTGTCACCATGGGTTTCCAGGCGCTGGCAGCCCCGCTGGGCAACGTTCACAGCGCATTGGCCGTGGGGGTGCTCTGCATCGGCGCCGCATTGTGGGCCACCACGCGGGTGCACGAGACCTTCCACAAGGATATGGACTTCGTGGAAGAGTGACCCCACCGACGGCACCACGGGGTGATGGGCGTGTGCATGCAGGCCCGATATTCGCAGCATGCTGAAGCACCTGACACTGGCGGCGCTGGCCATGGCCTTCCTTGCGCCGTACACCGCATATACCCAGAAAGCCCTTACCAATCGCGACATCTGGGCCAGTCCCCAGTTCAGCGCCGAGATGGTGGGCGGACTGGCCAGCATGAAGGATGGCCTTCACTACACCGCGCTGGACAGCGAGGGCGATGAAGTAGTGATCAACCAGTACGCCTATCGCACAGGCGACAAGGTGGCCACCCTGGTGCGCGGCAGCGAGCTGGTGCCGGCCGGCGCCACGGCACCCATTGATCTCGAGGACTACCGGTTCAGTGGCGACGAGCGCAAGCTGATGATAAGCACCGCCACCGAGCCCATCTACCGCTACAGCCACCTGGCCCACCACTACGTATACGACCGCGCCGGCCGCACGCTTGTGCCCTTGAGCGACACGTCGAAACCCAAGCAGCAGCTCGCCACCTTCAGCCCCGACGGCAGCATGGCCGCCTTCGTGCGCGAGAACAACCTTTTCGTGGTGGACCTCGGCACCATGCGCGAAACGCAGGTCACGTTCGACGGCCAGCGCAATAGCATCATCAACGGTGCCACCGACTGGGTGTACGAGGAGGAGTTCGCGCTGGTGCAGGGATACGCTTGGAGCCCCCAGGGCACCAAGCTGCTCTATCTGCGCAGTGACGAGAGCGCGGTGCCCGAATTCGACATGGCCATGTACCAGGGCCGGTTGTACCCCAGTGAGTACCGTTTCAAGTACCCGAAAGCCGGAGAGACCAACAGCACGGTGCAGCTCTTCAGCTACGAACTGGCCACCAACACCTCCCGTGCCATTGCACTGGGCGCCACCGGAGAGGTGTATATCCCACGCCTGGGCTGGACGCAGAACGACAACGTACTGTGGTTCATGCGCATGAACCGCCTGCAGAACGAGAAGGTCATCGCCACCGTGGACCTGACGCAGCGCGGTCTGATGCCCCAACCCCAGGTGGTGTACCGCGAGGAGAAC